>Ga0172369_10002751_pt1 | contig 23730 bp, 23 predicted proteins | sample LakKiv25m_FD_114539 | JGI IMG/M metagenome (GOLD analysis project Ga0172369, IMG submission 114539) | Freshwater microbial communities from Kabuno Bay, South-Kivu, Congo - kab_022012_11.25m | ecosystem: Environmental > Aquatic > Freshwater > Lake | place: Democratic Republic of the Congo...
AGCTTGGACATCTCCAGAGCTCCTGGGTCGCTTCTGCCTTTGGCGCCAATCCAATTGTAAATGGCCTTGACACTGATGCCAAACTCATTAGCGGCCTCCCTGACAGTTAGGCCGTCATTCTTTATCTTATCAATGATCCTGTCCTTGACGGCGGGATCTATTCGTTTATACATAATTTTGGCTGCAATTTAGGTTAGTTAGTTATATTCTAACCCATTGTCGCCAATTGAGGAATAACTGTCTGAATTTTGGGGTACCTGCCAATATATGGAGACGGAGAAGAAGGAAATATTTAGTGAAGAAGAAATAAAAAGTCTTGCTGGATTTTTTGAAGTCCTGTATCGAGTGCATTGTCGACTGATAAGCGAAGGCTGGAGGATGGTTAATGGAGAAATGATCCCGCTATCAGAAAATAAATGAATTATCTTCTACCAAAACCTTACCTTATCAGCAAATACGGTTAACTCCCGCCACTCAATTTTTCCAAAATCGCCCCGTAAGCCCCGCATTTTTATAAAAAATCGCCTCAATGGCGATTTTTTGATATAATATGATTTATAAATATATTTATGATAAAAGACCAAATCTTTTATTGGGGTCCAAAAGTCTTGGCGATATTATTGGGAATTTTCTTTATTGTTGCCGGTGAATTTGATGATAGTCCGGGATTGCAAGGGATAGGTCTTATTCTCATTATTTTTGTAATTATTGTTGTAATTAAAAAAAATAAAATTGATTCATTTTAATTGATCCAAGAGCAATATCAATAATAATTCTATAATCTATGAAAAGTAAATTTTTAGCTATTTTAAATATCATTATTTTATGCTTTATCGTATTTTTGGTCAGCATGTATTTTGTTGAGAATGCCAAACTGATCGGATTCGTCCTGGTCGGATTATCTGTCCTTTGTGTCGTTTCACTGGTGCCTTTCGGCATCAAGATGAAATCACTTCAGCCTGACGTGATTTTTGGCGTAATTGACAATGGTATTCTGGCAGTTATGGCAATAGTGGGCGGACATTTTGCAGGCGTGGCGGGAGCGATTATCGGCGGTGTAGTCGGCAATGCAATTACCGATGCCATTGCCGGAATCTTTGAAGGATATTTTGCGGAACGATTAAGGATCAGGATGATCAGTGAAGAGCGGACGATTCTTCGGTCAGCTGTCGGCAAGATGGCGGGATGCTTATTGGGCGCAGGTGTGATTTTAATATTTTCCGGTTGGCTGAATTTTTAATTTCATTTAAAAGACGCCGAGAACTTTAGTTCTCGGCGTTTTATTTGTGCGTCGTTATCGATTTCTTTCCAACTTTTCCATTTGCTCATGCATATATTTCGGCCAGAAGCCGAAAAATTCATCAGTTGTGGAAAAGACCCGTGTGGCGATATCCATGAAGGGGCTGGTGTGCTTGTTGGGATAGATCACGAAAACATTCTTGCCCGTTTCGAATCCTCTGGTGGATTCGTCGCTGACTCCTTTGGATAGCGTCGTGCCGAGAGGATAGAAGGCGACCAAGTCCGACGCTTGCGCGATATACCAATTAAGATCGCGATGCACGGTATGGCGCCTGATAGCCAGTTGGTTTTGTAGGGATAAGTCGCCGCCTGATTCAATGTCGATCGTTCGCGGATCAATCAGCGGAGTCGGCCAGCCGGTCAATTGCCGTCCGATAAAGAGCAGACGCTTCTTGAATTCGCTGATTTCAGCATCGGCTTGCGAGCTGGCATCGGTCATCGGCATTTGGAAATAAACCAGGAAAGCGCTTTTAAGCAGGCTTTCAATCGTCAGGGGATCTTGCTGTCCGGGTAAGACATAATGCGGAACGCCGAAATTGGCGGCAAATCCTTGCGCGGTGTTGGATTCGCAGTTTTGCCAGAGTAAAATATCGCGCAGGCTGTGATTCTGGGATTTGCCCTGCGGGGTTGCCAGTTGGCGATCTTTGATCTTTGAGGGTTTTTCTATCAGCGTAATGAACATATCGGCTCCAAGTTCCGACAGGTCGCTCCAATCATAGGCGTTCCAAAAGATGTCATTCCAGAAGAATTGGCAATGCATGTCAATGAGAATGCGATCGCATGAATTCTCACTGTTTTTTATCTTCAACAGCACTTTGTCGAATGCCTTTTTTTGCAAGGCGGACAGCAATTCCGGATTGAGATTCAATAAATTTTCCGCCGGAATCGGAGGCCTGTGCAGAGTATTCTTGGCTGATTCAAGCAGGATTTCTCCCATGTTGAAATTTAGAATTCTCAGCCGATGAATGTTGGCTTGTTCATATCCTTCACAAAATTGCGTACTGCCGCTGCCGGGAATTCCGGCAATAACCACTTTTTTGCATTCAGCCATCGATGATCTCCTTGGGTTTGTCATCGCCGTCCTCAAAATGAAGCAGATACATCAGTGTTCTCTTAATGGCCAACATGATTTTCTGATCTATTCCATAGCGATGTCGCAGTTCAAAAGTCCTTTCTCCGATCAGTTCCAACTGCCAATCATTAAAAGTTCCTAGCGACCATTTAAATTCGTCTTTCGGGTCAGAAACGAAAAGTTCTCCGTAGAATGATATTATTCGGGAGATTCTTTTGGCATATTGTCCTATGAATTCCGGAGTCGTGTCGAATTGCTGGGGGATCTTGATTCTGAATTTAAACATCTCATCCTCCTTTTCATGGTCTTCCGCTTTAATTATCAAATCTGTAATCCAGATTCAAACTATCGATGGCAGCGCCGATATCAGACATGCTTTTTTCATTAATAGTAAGCTTTGCCAGCCATTTTTCAAATAAAATCAGCGCCCGATTGAATTGTTCCAGATCGCAATCCAAGGAAATCAATGAGGCGATTGACAAGCGGTATAATTCGATTGAATACCGCAAGACCATGAAAGTTTCCATTTTCAATTTGGCTTCGGCCCAACGATGCTCTTGATTCCTGTCCGAAGGCGGAATTTCCGCGCAATGGAAACTGTCTATTTCCGCTTCACAGGCGGCATTCAGCTGGTCAAAATACGGCAGGTCTAAGGCGGCTCTTTTGGCTTCCTGTTCGGCAACTCTGAATTGCGAGATGATTTTTTCCGGTATGCCGCGATTTTCCAAAATATTTATGAACCAATGAATGCTGCGAAGAGCCAAGAGGATTTTTCGGCTGCTTTGATACAGCAAAATGTCAATTTTCATCCGGCATTCCTCCCATGGTTGGTTAGCATGTTGTCAAAGTCCTGATAAGGCACTTTATCACTTATTATTTGAAATGTCAAAGACAAAAAATGTCCGCCGGCGCGGACATTTTTCCTTCAAAATTATTTGATAATGATGCTTTTAAGGTAATCTATGACTTTCTTGTTGCCCAGCGAATTCCTTAAGTGTTCGCGATAGGTTTCGGTGTCAATCTGTTTCTTTACATCGGGATTTTCCGGATATCTCATCAGGATATTGGATATTTCCGTTTCCACTTCGTCCGGCGTAACGGCCATTTTCTGTTCTTGGTAGATTTCTCTGGCGATAATGGAAGTCTTGACTCTGATTTCGGCTTGCGGTTCAATTTCTTTTTCCAGATCATCCATGGTCTTTTTTATCGCTGCCAGATAATCATCGAATTTCATGCCTTGCTTGGCGATGGCGTCTTGCAGTTCATGGATCATGCGATGGATTTCCTCATGGACCAGCATCTCCGGCAGTTCCTCGAATTCGCTCGCTTTGGCGACTGCCTCTAACATTTCTATTTCCAGTTTTCTGTCTTGTTTGTTGGTTTCTTCGGCTAAGACATTTGTCCGGATGTTTTCCTTCAGTTCTTCCACGGTCTTGAAGGCGCCGCCGGAGATTTCTTGCGCTAATTCATCAGTGACTTCCGGCTTGATGATTTCCGCCACCTCAATTATTTTGACTTTGAATTCCGCCGGTTTGCCGGCCAAGGATTTCTCGTGGTATTCTTTGGGGAAATCCAGGTTGAATTCTTTTTCCTCGCCCGCTTTGGCGCCGATCAAGTTGTTCTCGAAGCCGGGAATGAATTTATTCTCGCCGAGCGTGAGCGGGTAATTCTGGTTCTTGCCGTTTTCAATCGGCACGCCGTTGCGATAGACGTTGAAATCAATCTTGACCAAGTCGCCGGATTTAGCTTCGCGCTCAACCTTGTTTTCCTTGGCGCGCATGGTACGGATTTCCTCGATGATTTTTTCCACTTGCTCGTCGGTGACTTTTATTTCTTCGCGCTTGAGAGAGATTTTGGAAAAATCGCCGAGCTTGACTTTCGGCAAGACAGTCACTGTCGCCTTGTAGATGAAAGGGTTTTCCGGAGCGGCTTTTTCCACATCTATCTTGGGCTGTCCCAGCGTGACGATGCCATTTTCTTTGATGACTTTAGTATAGGTTTTGATGATGATGTAATCGATCGCTTCCTGCAGTATGCTCATCTCGCCGAACTTGCCTTTGACGATTTCATAAGGCGCATTGCCCGGCCCAAAGCCTTCTATCTTGGCAGTCTCGGAAATTTTTATCGCCGCTTTTTTGAGATACGGTTGGATTTCTTCCACGCCGACCTCTACGGTGATTTCTATCATTGATTTCGGCAGTTTTTTGATGTCTGATTTCATAGGATATTCTGACGTTTTTATGATCCGCCAGGGCGGATTGTTTATAGTTCAGTCTATAAAATATCGCTGATTTTGTCAATATTATATGATTGTAATTTGAAGATTAAATTGCTAATATGGTTTCATATGGAAATGGAAGATGAATCGGCACAATCAGACAGGATAATCTCGCCTCAGGTGGATGAAGGCGCCGACGGCGCTCTTGATTATACTCTCCGGCCGCAGAAATTGGATGATTATGTCGGCCAACAGGCCGTCAAGGACAATCTGAAGATATTCATGGAAGCGGCCAAGACCCGGGGCGAACCCTTGGAGCATGTCTTGATATTCGGCCCGCCGGGACTGGGCAAGACGACTTTGGCGCATATTATCGCTGCGGAAATGGGCGGCAACATCAGAGTGACGAGCGGACCGGCGATTGAGCGGACCGGCGATTTGGCCGCGATTTTGACTAATTTGGCCGATGGCGACATCTTGTTCATTGATGAGATCCATCGTTTGAACAAATCGATCGAGGAAATCCTTTATCCGGCGATGGAAGATTATGCCTTGGATATCGTGATCGGCAAGGGCCCTTCTGCTCGCACCTTGAGATTGAATCTGCCAAAATTCACGCTTATCGGCGCCACGACTAAGATCAGCGGGCTGTCTTCGCCTCTGCGCGACCGCTTTGGCAATGTCTACCGCTTGAATTTTTATGAAACCGATGAGATCGGACAGATTATTGCGCGCGCGGCCAATATTTTATCGGTAGAAATGGATAGCGAGGCCAAGGAAATAATTTCCGGCCGGGCCAGGCAGACGCCGCGCATCGCCAACAGATTATTGAAACGGGTCCGCGATTACGCCCAAGTCAAGGCCGATGGCAAGATAAATGCTGGAACAGCCAAAGCGGCCTTGATGATGCTTGATGTCGATGAGTTGGGATTGGATAAGATCGATCGCGATTATTTAAAATTACTACTTCATAAATTCAATGGCGGACCGTGCGGGCTGAATACTATCGCCTCGGCGCTGTCCGAAGACATGGATTCGGTGGAGGATGTCATTGAGCCGTACCTGTTGCAGTTGGGATTCATCAATCGGACCGGCCGCGGACGCGTCTTATCTGAAGCGGCTTATCGGCACTTGGGCGTTGAAGCGCCGAGCGATCTGCAGCAAAAGCTGGTTTAGCATTATGAATCAATCGACAAAATTATCCAATTATGATTACGATTTGCCGGCCGGATTGATCGCGCAGCAGCCCGCCAGTCCGAGGGATAAGGCAAAATTGATGGTGCTTAACAAAGCTACGGGAGAAATATCCCACAAGCGCTTTTTTGATCTGCCCGATATTCTAAAAGCCGGAGATGTCTTGGTTTTTAACGATTCAAAAGTGATTCCGGCCCGCTTATCCGGCCATAAGGCGACAGGCGGAAAAATCGAAATATTCTTATTGAAGAAAGTTAAGGATGGCATTTGGCAGTGCCTGATCGGCGGAAAAGTCCAAGCGGGACAGGAAATATTTTTGACTAAGAAGACAGTTGCGCAAGCGATAAGGAAAACAGCTGATCCGACGGGGCGGATCTGGCTGGTGAAATTCAATGCGGCAGATAAGAAATTATTTTATTTGGGCGAGACGCCGCTCCCGCCGTATATCAAAAGAAAATCAAAGCTAAGCGATTATCAGACGGTTTATGCCCGCGCTCTCGGTTCGGTGGCGGCGCCGACAGCCGGCTTGCATTTTACCAAAGCCTTGTTGAAGAAGCTGAAGAGCAAGGGCGTTAAGACAGAATTCGTCACTCTGCATGTCGGACTAGGCACATTTCTTCCGGTGGAAACGGATAATATACTGAAGCATAAGATGCATTCGGAATCGGCGGAAATCAGCCCGGCGACAGCCAAGCGCTTGAATCGATACAAGGAATCCGGGCAAAGGATAATCGCTGTCGGCACGACGGCGGCTCGCACCTTGGAAAGCTGCGCCGATAAGTCCGGCAAGGTCAAGGCACAGACAATCAATACCAATATATTCATTTATCCCGGATATGAGTTCCGGTGCATCGACGGATTGATCACGAATTTTCACTTGCCTAAATCAACTTTGCTTATGCTGGTCAGCGCTTTGGCCGGCAAAAGCAATATCGATCTCTCTTATCGGGAAGCAATCAGGAAAAAATACCGATTTTACAGCTTTGGCGACGGGATGCTGATAATTTAGCATTTGACTTTTGGCAAGCATTTATGTAAGATGACCCATTAATCATTTATCAGCCGCATATAATACATGGCTTTGACAGAACTTCAGCAGGTTCATGAGCTTGTTCGAAAAAGCAGGCACACCTTGATTATTTATAAGAAAGATTGGACCGGCGACGCTGTCTCCGGTTCTTTGGCGCTATATGAATTCTTAATCAAGCTGGGCAAGAAGGCAGATATCGTCTGCCAGGATTTCAAGCCGAGCGCCAATTTGTCATATTTGCCCGTAGCGGCAATCAAGACAGCGCTCTCTCAAATGCAGAAATTCGTCGTGTCGGTCGATCTGAGCCGGACGGGACTGGCTCAATTCGAATCTGAGAATAATGATGACAGATTGGAATTGTCCATTACGCCGGAATCGGGACGGTTGACGGAAAAAGACATTGTTTATTCAGCCAGCGGTTATAAATATGACCTGATCCTGCTTGTCAATACTCCGGACTTGGCTTCTTTGGGCGAGGCATATTGCGATAATAGCGATTTTTTCCATGCCACGGCAAAAATTAATTTCGACCACAGCGCCCAAAATGAGCATTATGGCGATATCAACTTGGTCAATATCGCCTATTCATCCGCTTCAGAAATAGTCTATGAATTCATCAGGGAATATGATGAAAGCCTGATCGACCACAATATCGCGACTTATGCTCTGTCCGGAATGATTTCCGCCACTAAGAATTTTAAGACGGCCAGAGTGACTCCCAGGACTTTGAATCTGGCCGGTTCGCTCATCTCTTATGGCGCCCGCCGGGATCAGATTATCCAGAATCTGTATCAGAGCCGTTTTTTGATGACGCTTAAATTGTGGGGCAGGGTGCTATCCAGATTAAAGAACGATCTGAATGACAAGATCATCTGGTCGGCATTGTCGGCCTCGGATTTCATTGAGACGTCGACCGATTCCGATGAATTGCCCGAGGTGGTGGAGGAACTTATAAGTTCCATGCCCAAGACTGAGATCGTAGTCTTATTCTACGAAGAATTCCGAGCCGGCCTGACCGATATAAAGGTAATGGTTTATGCCATCAAAAATCGCGATGCCATGGATATGGCGCGAAAATTCAATCCGGCCGGCAGCCATGAGCTCGCCAAGTTCACTTTGCCCGAATGCAATCTGATTGATAGCGAAAAAATAGTCATTGAGGAAATAAAGAACCGATTAAAATAACCGTCAGCCGAGGCCGACGGTTATTATTTTGAGCTTATTTAATGGTGAATTTCTTTGTCAGCGCCTGCGCCTCTTTTTTTATGCGTGAGCGCAATTTCTTGTCTTTTGGATGCTTTAGGATTTCGGTGATCCAGAGTCCGATCAGTCTCATTTCCTTTTCTTTCATCCCGCGGGTGGATAGCGCGGCCGTGCCCAGTCTCAAGCCGGACGGCTTTAGGGGCGTGGCCGGATCATAGGGAATCATATTGGCATTGGCGAATATATCCGCTTCTTCCAGGATGTCAGCCGCGGTTTTGCCGCTGATATCCAGGTTGCGCAAATCCAAAAGCAACAGATGGTTGTCGGTGCCGCCGGAAACAAGCTTAATGTTATTTTTTAATAATATATCTGCTAAAGTCTTGGCATTTTGAATCGTTTGTTTCTGAATGTTTTTGAATCTTGCCGTAATGGACTCATGGAAGCAAACGGCTTTGCCGGCGATGACATTATCCATCGGACCGCCTTGAAGTCCGGGAAAAATCGCTTTGTCAATCGCTTTTGACAAATTTTCATGGCTAATGATGAAGGCGCTTCTCGGTCCGGCCAATGTCTTGTGGGTAGTGGAAGTGACGATATCGGCATGGGGAAACGGCGAGGGATGCTCGCCGGCGACGATCAGTCCGGCGATATGGGAAATATCGGCCAGGAGAAAGGCATTGGCTTTTTTGGCAATGCTGGCGAATTTTTTAAAATCGATCTGCCGCGGATAAGCTGTGGCGCCGCAGACGATCATTTTCGGCTTTTCCATCAGCGCAATCTTTTCAATTTCTTCATAATCCAGCCTTTGCGTTTTTTTATCAACGCCGTAATGGCTGAATTTGAACAATCGGCCGGAAAAGTTGACTGGCGAGCCATGAGTCAGGTGTCCGCCGTGGGCCAGATCCATAGCCAAGATCTTATCGCCCGGTTTTAAGAGTCCCAGATAGACCGCCAGATTGGCTGATGAACCGCTATGCGGCTGGACATTGGCGCGCCATTTATTATTATTCAAACCGAACATTTTCAAGCATGATTCCTGCGCCAGCGTTTCTATCTTATCTATGTATTCATTGCCGGTATAATATCTGTTGCCCGGATAGCCTTCGCTGTATTTATTGGATAGTGGGGAGCCGACAGCGTCCAGAATCTCTTGGGAACAGTAGTTTTCCGAAGCGATCATGATGAGTCCGTTCTTCTGGCGGGCAATCTCTTTTTTTTTCAGGTAATTTATCGTTTTTATGGACATAAGTTCTTGTTATTATGCTATAATACTACTATATTTTGGCGATTAATTCAATCATACATTATGCATCGGTTTTATCTGCCTCAGGCATGTTTCAAAGGAGATTATATCGTTTCCAATGAACCGGCATTCATCAATCAGCTGGTTAAAGTCCTGCGCGCCCGTCATGGAGATAAATTCATCTTTTTCAATGGCGCTGAATTTGAATATATCGGGCAATTGACTGAATTGGGCAAGAAAGAAGCAAGACTCTTGATTATTGATGCCAAGCCGGGCCGGCGCGAGCTTGCGCGGCAGGTGACTCTTTACCAATCGCTGTTGAAATCAGACAAGTTTGATTGGCTGATCCAGAAGGCGGTCGAGTTGGGCGTAAAAAAAATCGTGCCGGTGTATTCGCGCTATTCAATCGTCAAAGAAATCACGCAGGCCAAGCGCAAAAGATATGAGGAAATCATCAAGGAGGCGACCGAGCAATGCGGCGGGGTCAGATTAGCCGAGCTTTCAGCAGTTATGAGTTTTGCCGACGCCGTTGAACAGGCGGAAAGAATCGCCGGCGCCAAGGTTATCGCTTGGGAAAGGGAGACGGAATACAGTTTGGCCGATGCGGCGACAGACGAAGTTCAATTATTCATCGGGCCGGAAGGCGGTTATAGCGAAGAAGAGATAGAAACGGCCAAAAACCATCAGATCGTTCCAGTGTCCTTGGGCAAGAGGATCCTGCGAGCCGAGACCGCGGCCATCGCTTCCTTGGCCAAGCTGCTTTGATTGACAAGCTTGGTATTTGGCTGTATTATTCAAGCATTAAGAAAATTTATGGAAGAAAAATACATCAATGAATTCAAAGCGGTTCTTGAAGCCAAGAAGGCTGATATTTTAAATCAATTAGGCCGAGTCGGATCGCGCGATAAAGGAGCTGCGGGCGCTGAAATAAATTTCAACGCCAATTTCCCCGATTACGGCAATAGCGCGTCAATTGAAGATAACGCTTCGGAAGTCGTGGATTACACTACCAATCTGTCATTGGAACGTGAATTTGAAGGCGATTTGCGCGATGTCGAAAAAGCCTTGAAGTCAATAGCCGACGGCACTTACGGCAAATGCAAATATTGCAAGAAGGAGATCGAGATTGAACGATTAAGAATACGCCCGGAATCGAATTCTTGCGTCACCTGCAAGAATACCCTTAAGGGAGCCGCTTAACCAACTATGAATCAGAATATAAAAACAGCCGGCATTGTTTTGGCAGCCGCTGTTTTTTTTATTATTGATCGTGCGTTGAAAGCGCTGTTTACCGGAATTTGGCGCCGAGCCGATTTCCGTCTGATCGGCGAATGGCTGAGCTTTAAATTATCCTTTAATTCCGGCATCGCTTTCAGCCTGCCCATTGACTCGATCTTGATCATTAGCGCTATTTGCGCGATTATTCTGATCTTGTCGCATTTTGCCTGGCGCGAACTCGCGCAAAAGAGATCCGCCGCCTTTTTTGCTTTGATGCTGATAATATTCGGCGCCTATTCAAACTTGCTTGATCGCCTGAAGTTCGGCGCTGTGGCCGATTATATCGATTTGAAATATTTTACTGTTTTTAATCTGGCTGACGCGATGATCGCCATCGGCGCCGTTGTTTTTCTTCTGTCTAAAATCAAGAAGAAACCGATTATTTCCGGTTGAGAAATGAAGGCGATCCGTGTTATAATATAAGCGAATAATTCATATTTCCCTATGGATAAGATTAAAAATCATATCGTCATTTTGGCTTTTGCGATCGTTATATTCTTGCCGTTATCCGCCGGAGCATATAAAATCGAAGCTTTGCCGAACATTGCAGTTTCCGGCGATTATGTCTTGAATCAGACCAAAACCGAAGTCAAATTGGATCCGGGCGAGAAATCTGAAAAATCCATTACCATTGTCAATCGATCGGGACAGGACCTGTCTTTCGCTCTTTCCGTGGAGGATTTTTCGGCCACGGCCAAGGCCAATGAAAATATCGAGTTGCTGGGAAATAATGCGGGATCGTATTCGCTTAAGGATTATCTGAAGCCGGAAGCGTCGTCCTTCATTCTGCATCACGGCGAGCAGATGACGATGCCGGTTTATATCAGCTTGCCGGAAAATGCCCAGCCGGGAGCGTTATACGGCGCTGTCATCATCGCCGCCAAACCCGCGAATGCAGGCATCAATACCTCAAACAAGGTCAATGTGGTGTCACGTTTGGCATCGCTCTTTTTTGTCAGGATTAATGGCGCTGTCGTTGAAGAAGGAAGGCTTTTGAATTTCGGCTCTTCCAAGGGCGTGTATTTCGGCGATCAGATCGCATTCGAATTCCATTATAAGAATTCAGGCACGGTTTATCTTAATCCGTACGGCGAATTGAAAGTGAGCGATATTTTCGGCCGGCAGGTTTATGCCCAATGGATATCGCCGTATTTCGTTCTGCCCGGCGGCATCCGCCAAAGCAGGGAAACGCTGGATCGGCCTCTTTTCGGATTATACCGCGCCACGCTTAAGCTTAATCGAGGCTATGGCAATATCATTGATGAGAAATCGCAGTATTTCATTGTCTTGTCTTGGAAATTCTTAGCGGCCGCCGCCGCCATATTCATTGTTTTTATCGGACTGATAATTAAGATAAGAAAAAACATCAGAAAGGCTAAAATGAACAATGCCAAATCATAAGATCAAATTAGCAATCTTATTGCTTATAAGCTTGGCGGCGACGCCGGCGCTTTCTGCAGTCATGTCTTCCACCAATTATGCCATTGAACGCGATTCGATCAATTTCAGCGGCGGCTTATCGACATCCACCTCGTATTCCAGCGAATCGACTTTGACCGGAATTGAAACGGGCCTGGCTACTTCCACTTCGTATATTTTGAATGGCGGTTATCAGCAGATGGATGGCTCAACCCTAAGTTTGACCGTACCGGGAGCGCAGACGATGTCCGGAACTATTACGACTGCAAACGGCGGCATTGCAACGGCGTCAGCCACTTTGAATGTGGCGACCAATGGTTCAGGCGGCTATACGCTGCAGATCAAGGCCAGCACTTCGCCGGCGCTTGTTTCCGGAGCCAATTATTTCAGTGATTATTCTACCAGCAGTCCGCTTGATTATGCCTGGTCCGTTGATACGGGTTCAGCAAAATTCGGCTTTACGCCGGAAGGTTCTGATATCGTCACCCGATTTAAAGACAGCGGAGGAGCCTGCAATGTTGCCGGATCAGACACTGCAGAAGCCTGCTGGAGCGGATTTTATACTGCTTATGACACTATCGCCCAGTCGGCGGCTAGCAACTATCCGGCTGGAACAAATACGACGGTGCGATTCAAGGCGGAAGCCGGAGCAACGGCATCTCAGGCCGCCGGCACTTATACGGCAACGGTAATTATTACTGCTTTTGCTAATTAGTTTTTTTGATTGATTTGTTATGCGAATTTCCGGACGAAAAATACTTGTCAGCCTATCAATTATAATCTCCCTGATTTATTTAGCCGGAGCATTTTTTTTATCGTCTAATGCCAGAGCCAGCGCGCTGGATGTCTCAGTGACCGTGACGGACGGCACGGCAGTCTGCGGCAACGGCACTTGTGAAACAGGCGAGAATGCGTCTAATTGCTCGGCCGATTGCGGGGGAGGGGGCGGAGGAGGATGTACAGAAAATTGCGAAACTCCGGCGGCGCTTGAAATTTCCGGTTTGACGGCTGGCAGTATCACGACCAGCGCGGCCAGCATCAGCTGGTCGACTAATCATGCGGCGACTTGCTCTTTGGGCTATGGCGTCGGCAATTTTACTGATAACAGCTTGCCGGGCAGCGTATCGCCGCAAGGCATATCCGGACTTGCCAGCAGCACTGCTTACAGTTATAAGGTGAGTTGCGTTGATTCCGAAGGTTCAATCGCCGAAAGTACTGGCACTTTTACCACTTTATCCGTCGAACCTCTGATAATCACGCTGGCAATTGATGTCTTGCCGGAGACTTTGATTGCCAAAGATAGCGCGACTGTCAATTGGACTGTTAATTATGCCAGTGTCTGCCGGTTGAATTGGGGAATAAATACCGATTATTCTGGTGCCGCGATCCAGGAAATAGTTCCATCTTCCAGTCATAGCAAGGCGCTTCCCGGATTGTTGCCGGATACGACATACCATTACCAGATCTTTTGCCAATATAATGCCACAACCACGGCGATCACAACCGATTATACTTTTAAGACATTGCTTGGCCCTGATATAATTCCTCCCGGACCGGTGACAGGCGCCAGAGCGGAAAACGGCAATACGCAAGTAATATTGTATTGGCAAAATCCATCGGACATTGATTTTGCCGGCGTAATAATTAGGCGGTCGAATTCCTATTATCCGACGCGTCTGGAAGGCATCCAAAGATATGATGGCCTAGGCGCGCTCAGCGGTTCGGAAAGAAGCTTTATTGATAACGGCCTTATTAATGACACGACATATTATTACAGCATTTTCTCTTATGACAACGCGCCGATCGCTAATTTCTCCAGCGGCGTCGGCTTGATCGGCCAGCCTTCCTTGACGCCTATGACCAGTACTCCGCCGGTCATTACCACTACGACTCCGCCGGGAATTTTTACCGGCGATCTGTTATTTGGCGATTTCATTTTCAGCCAATCGGGGCAGGCTCTGCCGGTCGCCGCCGGCGATATCGTCAATATTCAGCCGGATTATGCCGTTACCGTCAGTCTGCCGCAATCAAAAGTGCTGGTCGGAACGACAAAAATCGTCCTTAACTTAACCGTTGCCGGCCAGATTAAGACAATCATTTTCAATTATAATGCCAATAGCAATATTTATTCCGCAATAATTAGTCCGATTTCCGACATCGGATCAAATTATGCGACTATAATTTTGTTGAATGACAAGGACGAGTCAATCAAGGCGATTTCCGGAACCATTGAGGTTATCGCGCCGGTTCTGGAAGTCTTGCCATCACTGCCGGAAGAGTTTGATAATCTTGTCGAAACGGTGGCTGCGATCAGAAATAACCCGGCGATCAAAGCGATTTCAGAATTAGCCGCGACACCGGCCGGACAAGGAACTGCGGCGGTGACTGCTGCCGCATCATTCGCTGCTACCGCTGTCAGCGTTCCGCTGTTGAATTGGTGGTTCCTGATCCAATTCATCTTTACTCAGCCGCTAAGATTATTTGGCTTCCGCAAGGGCTGGGGCGTCGTCTATAATTCCATCACCAAGAAGCCGGTTGATTTGATTCCGGTTAGATTGTATGACTTCAAGACTGACAAGCTGCTGGCATCGCGCGTGACTGATAAGAACGGCCGATATGTATTTTTGGTTGATCCGGGAGAATATTACATCAAGATAGAAAAATCAGGCTTCGAATATCCGAGCGGATTATTGAAGCGAGCCGCCAGCGATGGCGAGTATACTGATCTGTATTATGGCGAGAAGATCGTTATTTCCGGCAATGAAAGATCGGCCATCGTCGCCAATATCCCGATTGATCAGGAAGATTTGAAACTCACTGACAAGGAATTGTTGCGCCGTTTCTCCAGGGTGAAATTATCGCAATCATTAAGTTGGGTCGGACCGATACTTGCGATAATATATTTCTTTTTCTTCCCGTCCTTATTCTCCTCAGCTCTCATTGTCGTCCATCTGCTCATGTTATTCTTGTTTCGCCGCTTGTCCGGCCGAAAATCAAAGCAGCATTGGGGTGTCGTTTATGCGCCGGACGGCAAGGATCCGATCAAAAAAGCCATTACTAGGGTCTTTTCTTCCGAATATGGCAGAATGCTGGAATTTTATGTGACTGACAGCCGAGGCCGTTATAATTTCTTGGTCGGCAATAACAAGTATTATGTGACGGCTGACAAGGAAGGATTCGGCACGGCCAAGACGCCTATTTTGGATTTGACCGGCAAGAAGACCGAGGAATTGGCGATCGCCCAGGATTTAGTCTTGCCGCAGGAAAACCGGGTGATTGAACCGCCAAAAGAAACAGCAGCAGTTTTAGAGGAAACGCCGGCGGTTGAAGGGAATAAAGAAGAGGTTAAGCCGCAAGCGGTTGAAGAAATGCCCTCGGAACAAAAGGTTATTGAACCCCAAGCAAATATTCCTAAGACATTCGATCTTGGATCTTTGGATGAGATCCGCGAGCAGATGGAGGCAAAGGCCGAAGAACCGGATGCGAAACAAAAAGCCGCAGAGATCAAGCCGGATTTGGCCGGAGCGGAAAATAAGCCTGATGGAAAAGAGGATATTTTCGGCTAGTTGTCATTGGCGGCGGATGGTGCTATCATTAATTAACTTGATAAATAACAATAAGTATTATGTCAGAAATAATTTTTACCGAAGGCAATTTCGAGGCGGAAGCGTTGAAAGGCGATATGCCGGTCTTAGTTGATTTTTATGCCGATTGGTGCGGGCCGTGCAAGATGCAAGGGCCGATCATTGAGGAATTAGCTAAGGATATGGCGGGAAAATCCAAGGTGGGCAAGCTGAATATCGATCAGAATTCCGCCATTGCCGAGAAGTTCGGCGTGATGTCCATTCCGACTATAATATTGTTCAAAAATGGCGAAGTAAAAAAGACTTTTGTCGGGCTTCAGGGCAAAGACGGATTGAAGGCGGAATTGGAAAAATTAATGTAATTCTATGAAATACGACGTCATAATCATCGGCGGCGGACCGGCGGGGCTTACAACGGCGATATATTGCTTGCGCCGGGAACTGAAGGTCTTGATGATCGCCAAGGCTCTTGGCGGACAGGCAGTAATCGCCCATGAGATCCAGAATTGGCCGGGCATTGAAACGATCGGCGGCTTTGAACTGATGCAACATTTTGAGCAGCATGCCAAGAGCTGGGGCTTGGAAATTAAAAGCAGTGAAGCCATCGCTGTGGAAAAATCAGAAACCGGTTTGACTGTCAGGACTAATTCTGATTCGTATGAGACGGAATCAATAATTCTATCTTTCGGTTTGACGCCGCGCGATCTGGGCGTGCCGGGAGAAAAAGAATTTATCGGACGCGGGGTAAGCTATTGCGCCACTTGCGACGGCCCGCTGTTTAAGGATAAGACGGTGGCGGTTATCGGCGGAGGAAACTCGGCTTTGGAAGCGGCCGAATATTTGAGTCGCTTGGCAAAAAAAGTCTATTTGGTTTCCAACTCTTGCAAGTCCGATGCCGATGAGGCGACAGTCAAAGAAGTGGCGAAGATGAAGGAAGTGGAAGCGCTTTGCGGCTATTTGACGACAGAAATAGCCGGTGATAATAAGGTGACAGGAATCAAGCTGAAGGATGCTGATACGGCGGAGGTTAAGGAACTGGCGATAGACGGAGTGTTTATTGAAATCGGTTTCATGCCGAAGTCCGGCTGGCTTAAGGGAGCTGTCGATATGACTGACAGAGGTGAAATCAAGACGGATCGTTTGTGCCAGACCAGCGCGCCGGGAATATTCGCGGCCGGAGATTGCACCGATCTCGGCTATAAGCAGGTCGTTATTGCGGCCGGAGAAGGCGCTAAAGCCGCCCTGTCCGCTTATAAATTCATCGCGGCTAAGCGAGGTTTGGCCTATAGGCCGGATTACGGGGAAAAGATTAAATAGCGATTACCATGACATTTTTTGGAAGCGCGGCCGAAAAGCTGCGCTTCTTGATTTATTGCATATATTCTTGTATATTTATATCATTATCTATCGCTAATTATGCCTAAAATTGAATTGGAAAAAGCTTACGATGCCAAGTCGGTTGAGGACGGAATTTACAAGAAATGGGAGGATTCCGGCTTTTTTAATCCCGATAGCCTGCCCGGAGACAGGCGGGAGCCATTTGTCATCGCCATGCCGCCGCCCAATGTGACGGGAATCCTGCATCTGGGTCACGCCTTTGAAAACGCCTTGATGGATATCCAGATCCGCTATCAGCGGATGAAAGGCAAGCGGACTTTGATTATTCCCGGCACTGATCACGCGGCGGTCGCCACTCAAGCCAGAGTGGAAAGCGATCTGAAGAAATCCGGCATTAAGAATCCTCGCCAAGAATTGGGACGCGAGGAATTATTGAATCGGATCAGATCGTTTGCGGAAGATCATAAGGGAATAATTTTGGGACAGATTAAGAAGCTCGGCACCTCCTGCGATTGGTCGCGTTTGGCATATACTTTTGATGAGACGAGATCGGCTGCCGTCAATAAGCTGTTTGAAATGATGTTTAATGACGGTTTGATCTATCGGGGTTATCGCGTGATAAATTGGTCGGTCAAGGGGCAATCTACCTGCTCTGATGACGAATTGGAATATGAGACAAAAAAGACGACTGTCTATACTTTCAAATACAGCAGTGATTTTCCGATTCCTATTGCCACGACTCGGCCGGAAACCAAGTTGGGCGACGCGGCTGTCGCCGTCAATCCGGAAGACGATAGATACAAACGCTTCATCGGCCAGAAATTCACCGTTGATGTCGGAGCGGAAAAGCCTCTTATAATCACGATTATCGGCGATAAGAATGTGGACATGGCTTACGGCACTGGTGCAGTCGGCGTCACGCCGGCGCACAGTCAGATAGATTTTGAGATGTATCAGAATAACAAAGAAATCGGCATCATCCCCGTTATCGGCATCGATGGCAGGATGCTGCCGGCCGCCGGCAATGATTATGAAGGCTTGACGATTTTGGAAGCGCGAGAAAAATTCGTCGCTTGGCTGAAGAAAAAATATTTATATATCAGCGAAGAAGAGATTGAGCATAATGTCGGGATTTCCGATCGTTTCAAGGATATCGTAGAAGCTCTGCCCATGGATCAGTGGTTCATTGATGTCAATAAGGAAATTCCCGGCCGGAAGAAAAGCTTGAAAGATCTGATGGCTGAAGCTGTGACGGTCGGACATAATCGTGATAAGCACAAGATAATCAAGATAGTTCCGGAACGATTCCATAATACCTATCTGTCATGGATAGATAATCTTCACGATTGGTGCATATCTCGCCAGATTTGGTGGGGCCATCGCATCCCTGTCTGGTATTGCGATGATTGCCAGGAGGCTTTTTTCAGCGTTAATCAGCCGGAAAATTGCCCGAAATGCCGATCTGTAAAAATGCATCAGGACGAGGATACGCTGGATACCTGGTTTTCTTCCGGCGCTTGGACATTTTCCACTTTGGGCTGGCCCAGTGGAATATCTCCACTGGGTAAACCCGATAAAGACAGTGATTTGGCGAGATTCCATCCGACCACCTGGATGCAAATGGGTTATGAGCTGCTGTTCTTCTGGATGGCCAGAATGATCCTGATGACAACTTACGCGCTTGATGATATTCCCTTCAAGGATGTCTATATCCATGGCATTCTGCGCGACAAGAATGGCAAGAAATTTTCCAAGTCGCTGGGCAATGGCCTGGATCCGCTGGAAGTGATCGAAAAATACGGCACTGACGCTTTGCGGCTGAGCCTGATCAAGGGCGTGTCGGCCGGCAATGATTCCCGCTATTATGAGGAAAAGATAGAAGGCGCAAGGAATTTCGTCAATAAATTGTGGAATATTTCCCGTTATGTCCTCAGCAGCGTAGAAAATCCCCGCGTTATTTCCGCCAGGCCTCAGCCGAAAACCCAAGCCGACAAATGGATTCTGGCCAAACTGGATTCGGCGATAAGAAATATCGACGAGGCGTTCGCCAAAGCTGATTTTTCCGGGGCAAGCGACGGCTTATTGGAATTCACTCGGGATGATTTCGCCGATTGGTATCTGGAAATTTCAAAAATAGAGACTGGCAAAGACGAGATATTATTGTATGTCTTGCAGAATTTATTGAAGCTGTGGCATCCGTTCATCCCGTTCGTCACCGAAGAGATCTGGTCCAAGCTTGATAATAATAATCTGTTAATAGTTGCGATCTGGCCTGTCAGCGAAGCTGCTAAAGAAGGCTTGATTGACAATATCAGGGAGCTGCTGCATTTATCGCATGAGCAGGCAGAGGATTTCTCGCTGGTTCAGGAAACAATCGCCGCCTTAAGGAATTTGCGCGTGGAAAATAATATCGATGCGGGAAAATTCGCCAAGGCCATGATAGTTTCCGGCAAGTCGGCTGATTTTTTGCAGTCGCAAAAAGATATAATCATGAAACTGGCTCGATTGGATGACCTTTTGATTCTTGGCAGCGGCGAAAAGCCGAAGGGCAGTGCGGCCAAAGTCATAAATGGAGCGGAGATTTACCTGGATCTGGCCGGATTGATCGACATTGAAGCGGAAAAGGCCAGATTGGAAAAGGAGTCGGCCGAGATCGGGCAATATGTCAGAGCTTTGGAAATCAAATTAGGCAATTCTGAATTCATGGATAATGCGCCGAAAGCGGTCGTAGCAAAGGAGCAGGAAAAATTAGCCAATGCGAAGGAGAAATTGGCGAAGATAAAAGATCAATCGGAATCGCTTCAATAATTGTTCAAATATTTAACATTCAAATATATGGCAGCGAATAAAGTCATAACGGACGAGAAATCAATTGACGAGCTTCTGGATCGCGGGGTGGAAAATATCTATCCCGATCGAGAGAGCTTGAAGAAAAGACTGATGTCCGGTGAGAGGATCCGGCTTTATTGCGGTTTTGATCCGACTGCAAGCTCGCTTCACATCGGCCATGGCATACAGATCAAGAAATTGGAGGAATTCCGCCGGTTGGGACATGAAGTTATTTTTCTCTATGGCGGATTCACCGCCATGATCGGCGATCCGACGGATAAATCACAGGCGCGCCAGGCTCTTTCTGCGGCCCAAGTGAAGACGAATATGCTGGGCTGGAAATCGCAGATTAGGAATATTATTGATACCAGAAGAATATCGTTTAAGAATAATCATGATTGGCTGTCCAAGCTGAAATTCAGTGATCTGATAGAAATCACTTCTTTTTTTACCGCCCAGCAGATGCTCTCTCGCGACATGTTCCAGAAGCGTCTGGAAGAAGGCAGGGAGCTGTATCTCAATGAATTCATGTATCCGCTGATGCAGGCTTATGATAGCGTGGCGATGGATGTCGATCTGGAAGTCGGCGGCAATGACCAGATGTTCAATATGATGGCCGGGAGGACGCTGATGAAAAAGATGAAGAACAAGGAAAAATTCGTCTTGACGACTAAGCTGTTGGAAGATCCGACCGGCAAAAAGATGGGCAAGACCGAAGGCAATATGATCTCTTTGTCTGATTCGGCCGAGGACATGTTCGGCAAGGTGATGAGCTGGACCGACGCCATGATTGCGCCGGCGTTGGAAATCGTCACTGATGTGCCGATGGAAATGGTACGCGATATCGAGGCGAAACTGCAGGATGGCTCGCTCAATCCGCGCGATGCCAAATCGGATCTGGCCTATGAGATGGTCAGGATTTATTTGGGCGATAAGGAGGCACAAAAGGGGCGCGAGTATTTCAAGCGTGTCGTGCAGGATAAGGAAAAGCCGATAGAAATTCCGGAAGTCAGGATTGAGGCGGAGAAAAAAATCGGCGTTTTGGATTTATTTTCCCGTTCCGGCCTGGCTGTTTCAAATGGCGAGGCCAGGCGGCTGATCGCCGAGAAAGCCCTGAGGATCGACGATATCGCGGTGGAATCGGCTGATTTGCAGGTGGATATTCCTGCGGCCGGCTTGCTACTGCAGAAAGGAAAAAGGCATTTTGTGAGAGTGTTTAAGAAATAATCATTGCATAATAATAGAGTCAGCCGCGGCTGACTCTATTTTTCGGTATTTGCAGTTTATCTTTTAGGTCGCTGAGCCGGTCGTAGAAGCCTTTGCTATGGATCGAGTTGATCCTCAATTTATGGGTATCATAGTGGTGCAGCCATTCGTGCAGCAGCGTGTCCAAAAAGCTTTTGGGCGCCAAGATCTGGCCCCGCGCCGCAGTGCGGTTGCTGATATTGATCGTCCGGCTGCTCGGGCGGTATGAGCCGTATTTTTTCATCACGATCCGCGTTCCGGAGCGGCGATGCGCTTGATTCTGATCGGAAACGACAAGTTCCACGACATCTATTCCTGCGCAGTCTGATAATTCATCCAGCAGCGCTTCCCCCAATTCCTGCCGTCGATGCGCTTCCGAACTGCTTAGCAATTCCGAAGCTAATTTTAAAGCTGATTGCGTCGGCGTTAATTTTACTTTTATATGCGAATTGCTTTTGAGATAATTGGCATTGCTAATTTGCCGGAGCGCAGCTTTCATTATGATGCGAAACATAATCATTATTTTTTCCACACTTGGATGCTGCGCCAAACTTTTTGATTTTCGCGCCGATAAATCAGATCGCCATTGTCTTGGCGTTTCAGTCCCATAGCCTGAATCTTATCTTCAATATTCATTTTGAATATATCATTTCCCATATGCCACTCGGGAATGACTATCACCATTGTCCCATGCTTTTTTAGGGCTTTCTTCAATTCGGCGAATGCCGTGAGATATAATTCGCGCAACTGGGAAACTATGCCTGCAATCGTTTCCGGCTTCTCATTGCCTCTGATCGGCCTGCCTAAGAATGGCTCGGTGATTATCGCCTCAACAGTTGATTCGCCGATAACGGCGGATAAATTCTTGGCATCGCATTTCTCAATTCTAAATTTTATGCCCTTTTTTATATTCAGCTCTTGCGCCAGCCACTCAATGTTTTTCTTAGTATCGGCAATCGCTTTTTCTGAAATATCAGTGCCGATTAAATTCACATATCCCAGCGCCAACGCTTCCGACAGTATAGTGCCTGAACCGCAGAACGGATCAAGGATGACTGACGAATCATCATTCAATCCGGCCAGATTGATCATCATCTTGGCGACTTTAGGCGGCAGCATGCCTGATAGCGCATCTGAAGCCGGACGGTTATAATCGCGATGCGAATAGTCCTTGAAATCCTGCACTGCCACGGTCAAGCCGAAGTATCCCGGCAGTATCATGAAGTCTTGGCATTTTTCTTTGGTCACGATGACTGAGGAGAGCGCGTCTTCCTTGCTTTCCACCAGCCGGGCGGAGATGCCTCGTTCCTTAAGGATTTTTTTGGCTTTCATGCCGAAATTGCCCTTGTTTTGGCCATAGTAGCTGACGCCGAATTTGAATTTGCCTTTTACTGCGCTGGAATTGGCCGCTCCCAGAATCGGCCCGTAATCCGGATTCTCGCCTAAGACGATGGCGATCTTGATCGTGCCGCCCAATTTTTTCTGAATTTTAAAGTAATCGAATTTTACTGATTCAATAACTAGGAATTTATCGCCGCGTGCCAGCTGCCGGGCTTCAGGCAAGACGGCGGATATTTCGGCTATTGATAATGCCGGGTTGTTGCCGAGAATGAAGATGTATTTCATATGACTTATCATAACTTTTATGGCAGAAAAAAGCCAGTCCTCCATTAAGGACTGGCGAAAGGCACGACAATGCATTTGGTTGTTGGCGTTAAGCCACGATGGTAACGCCGTTATTCGTACGGACGGATTTGACGATTCTATCAATGATTCTGAGTTTCAAGGCCTCTTTCGGGGACAAGAACTTGTCTTTCTCGAATAATTGGATCAGGACTCTCTTGCTCAGTCCGGTGCGATGCTGATAGATCGCATAGACTTGATTTTGGAAGGCTTCGCTGCGCTCAAATTCTTCTTTCCATCTTTCCTTGTTTCTCATGGTCTTGAACTTGCAGATAGTGGAAAGATCATGCACCAAATGGAATGAATTGGTGGAAGAATAGCGCTTGGTGCAGGCTTGAAGGATGAGATTTCCGCCAGAACAGGATCGTCCGATAATCAAGCCGATCGACGGTGCGGCATAAAAGCTGATCAAATCATGGATCATCAGCGAACAATCCATCGCTCCGCCCGGGCTGTTGATCTTTATCGTGATCGCCGGCGAGCCGTTGGCTTCAAGAATCGCCAGACAGACAGAAACATAATCATATGTGTCTTCATTAATCGGACCGAAAATGTGAATAATGCCTTGCTTAAGCAATCCGGTTTCCACATCGGAAAGATCATACAAATCTTGCAGCATCAGGTACCTCCGATCTTCGTTTTGATAAAGTGCGCTTGCTATCCAGCCTCATCTTAGCCGTTAAAAAATATTAAGTCAATTGGGGATAACTGTTCAAGAATCAATAGCAATATCGGCTGATAATCGGCTTGTCGCCGCTATTGTTGCAGCGGTTCAGATCCAGGCATTCGCGGTTCTGCTGATGGTTCAAGCAGGTCGTCCAATTGGTGCAGGACCAGTTTGTCTGGCAGGTCGGAGTTAAGTAGCAGGATTGAGAGGTGATCGGCTTATTCTTTTGCGTGCCGCAGTTATTCAAGTCCGAGCAATTGCGATATTGCGAACCATAGGCGCAAGTCGACCAATTGCTGCAGCTCCAATTCTCATTGCAGTAATAGTTGTAATTGTTGTTGTAATTAGAGTAATAATTGGCGCCTGAATTGTAATTGTATAAATTTGAATTGATGTCGCTGATTGATGATTCGCGGCTGTCGATATCC
>Ga0172369_10002752_pt1 | contig 23714 bp, 17 predicted proteins | sample LakKiv25m_FD_114539 | JGI IMG/M metagenome (GOLD analysis project Ga0172369, IMG submission 114539) | Freshwater microbial communities from Kabuno Bay, South-Kivu, Congo - kab_022012_11.25m | ecosystem: Environmental > Aquatic > Freshwater > Lake | place: Democratic Republic of the Congo...
AAACTGCTTGTATTTAGAATAAACATTATCACCAAAAGCTTCCCAGTTATTAACGAATTTAGAAAGAGAACAATCTGGTTTCTTTTGTTCAATCATGCCGGGGTCTTGAACATTTGGCAATTCAATTCCTAACATAATCTTAATTTTGATATCAGGCATGCTCGGCTCGCAAATATCAAAACCCAATTTATCCCACACTGTCCCACGTAAATTATCTAAAAATGTCCCCACCGTATAGTTCATAATATCCCCGGAAAACTTGTTCCAGGCTTGTTCATAGAACATGGCGCCCTGGCCCCACTCACCAGTCGCCATCCAATTGACTGCTTGCTCCGCCAACTTTTGCGACATGTAAACCATGGCATTACGTAAAGCAATTGAAGCAGAAAGGATTAAACCCTTGGTCAACCTTTCCAACACTGTTTCTTTGACTTCCTTGGTTGTTTCTTTTGTAGTCGTTTTAATCTCCAATGAGATGTCGTGAGAGAAAATCATCCCTTCTCCGGATTCTGTATCCGCATAAGCGACTGCTTCATGCTTAAACCAAAAAACTGGATTTAATAATTCAAAAACAAAGAACAGAATCAGCCCGGCAATGGCTATCTTTTTGAACAATGAATGTCGTGGGGAATTCATAGTATTTTGATAATATTTTTATTGCAATTTTTTATTAGCTTCATCGTAAGCCTTGCGGTAAAGTTCCTTTAACGTCTTGTCATCCACTTGGTTCAAAGTAGCCTCATCAATACCCTGCCCACGCAAAATTTCTCTGATCTTCTCTGGTGGAGTATTATCAATCTCAGCCATAATCTCAGCTGGAGTTTTTTGTGTCTGTGTTGTTTCAGTTTTAGATAAGCCTTCAACACCCATCTTCTTGGCCAATTCCGGATCTGACTTCAACATCTGCTCGTAAAAATCAAGCAACTCCGCATCAGAAAACATCTTTATCTGATCTGGAGTAAATTTACCAGTAGCTGATAACAACGCCCTCAATTGTTCTGCTGTTAGTTTCAGCTCTTGTTCTTTCTGAGTTTGGACTTCAGCGTATAATTCTGATGTTCTAAAACAATTTTGTCCTTGTGGGCAAGTTGGATCTTCTTGATTTTTAATCTCATCAATGTCAGTTGCTCCGTCACTATCAGTATCCGCTAAGTACGGGCTGGTTTTGTAGATATATAATTCTTCAAAATCAGTTAATCCATCTTCATCAGTATCACGTTGCTTTAATACCGAGACATCCTCTTCTTCTATCGGTTTAACGACTTCCATCTTGGCTGCCTGCTTGGCACGTTCTTCTAAATCGGAAAGCTTAATTCCACCGGGAAAAGGGATGGCCAAAATATCACGCATTTGCATCACCATAAAAACACAAATAAAAATCGCCAAAACAGTCAAAAAAGCTATTGCGGCGATTTTTTTTCGTTGTCGTTTTTGGTATTCGTAAAAACCATCGGCACCTAGATCAGCATCAGGTTCTTGACCCAAGTTTTTTTCTGGATTAGCTCCTGCCTCCATAACGTAAAAAACTAAATTCTAAATATTTTAGGAATTTCGCTTAATTTACTTTTCCTATGAATTACGTGTCCTAGGCAAATTATATCACATTTTGCGTATTTCAACAAAAAAAGTGGCTAGTTTTCCACAATTCTTGTTTTAGTGATATTAGAAGAGACCTTGCGCTAATTTTACCCAATCATTTAAAGCCAGCTCCTCTGCCCTACAGTTTTCGCTATACCCCAATACTGACAGGACATCGACAACCCTTGCCTCTCCAAATTCTTTTAAATTATTTTTCAGCTGTTTTCTCTTTTGTGCAAACCCTTTTTTTACCACCTGGAAGAACTTTCCCGGATCAATCGGATACTTATCTTTGCGAATATTCTTTATTTCGATAATAGCGCTATCAACTTTGGGTGAGGGGAAAAAACTATTCTTTTTAACCAAAAACCTTATTACTGGATCAGCAAAAAATTGCACGGCCAAAGAGAGGACGCTGTTTTCTCCATCTTTGCTACAAATCCGCTCCGCCACCTCCCGCTGTAACATAAGCAACATAGCTTTAGGCGCATACTCGCGCTCCAAGAATAACCGCAAAAACTCGCTCGAGATATTATAAGGTAAGTTAGCGATGACTCTATAAGCATGATCTTTAAACTCACACCTTAGCTGTTCATCAGTAACCTTCAGAATGTCTGCCTGCAGCACCCGAACATTTCCCCATTCATTTTGGTTAAGGTCAGCTATTAAATCTTTGTCTTTTTCAACAGCCAGGACCCGTTTAGCTGACTTGGCTAATTCCGCGGTTAAAACTCCCCTACCCGGACCGACCTCTAAAACATAATCAGATTTTTTTATTTCTGCGACCACGATAATCTTCTGCAAGATATTTTTGTCAACCAAAAAATTTTGACCCAGATATTTCTTAGGGCGTAGCTTCAGACTATTTTGATCTCGTAACGGCATAAAATTTCTATTCTTGACTATTTTTTGTTGCGAACCACTCGACTGTTTCATTAATCCCCTCTTCAATAGATGTTTGTGGTGACCAACCCAGTGCGGTTTTAATTTTTTCAGCACTTAGACAGCTGACCTTTTGTCCGGAGAAAACATCAACGTGCTTTTCAGGGAAATCAAGCTCTAAGTCACTTTGAACCATCTTATATATCTCATTAACCGTAGTTTGACGTCCAGTGCCAACATTGTAAGTACCATTTTTATCACTTTGAAAAACCTTAAGGTTGGCTGCGACCACATCGCCGACAAAAACAAAGTCGCGGGTCTGATGCCCGTCACCATGAATCGTGGGTTGTTCGCCATTGATCATTTTTTCAGCAAATATGGCGATGACACCCGCCTCGCCCTTGCTGTTTTGACGCGGGCCATAAACATTCGCGTAGCGCATGATGCCATAGTTTAAACCATGTTGCTCGTTATAAAAACGAATATAATTCTCTACCGCTAACTTGGCAATTCCATAGGGTGAAACTGGCAAGCAAGGATAATCCTCGGGTGTGGGGATGGTTTCGGCTTCGCCATAAAGTGCCCCTCCAGTTGAAGAAAACATGATTTTTTTAACCCCAGACTCAACACAGTTATCTAGAACATTCAGACTGCCAATAATATTCACGTCTGCATCATAGACAGGATCTTCAACCGAATGATTAACATTTATTTGGGCGGCGAAATGGAAGACATAGTCGGGTTTTTCTTTTTTAAAAACATCACCCAGCGCTGCGTCACGCACATCAACTTGGTAAAAAACAACTTCCTCTGGAATATTTTCTTTTTGACCAGTTGACAAATCATCTACCACTATCACTTTATACCCTTCCTTCAAAAGCAAATCTACTTGATGTGAGCCGATAAAGCCCGCCCCTCCTGTCACTAAAACCTTACCTTTGTTAGAAAACATATTATTATGTTATTTATTTGTTTTCCACTGTTCAAAAGGAATCAGCCCTTCTACCTTAAACTCTTTATCCGCCGGTTGCTGGATTATAGGCTTTTTGTTCTGCTGCCATAAATACACAAAGATAAAAGACAACAGCACAATAATCAAGACTAGAAAAATTATTACCAGAAAACGCCATCGCATATTATTTAATTTGAGAGCGCAAATAGCTTTCCATAAATGGCAACAGGGCCCCATCTAAAACTTCATCAACATTTGTAGCTTCAAAATCAGTCCGATGATCTTTTACCAGTTTGTAGGGATGAATAACATACGAACGCGCTTGATTGCCCCAGGCAGCCTCCGTATACTCCCCGCGCAAACGGGCCCGCTCTTCCTCAACCTCTGTTTGATAATATTGCTGCAACTTAGCCTTTAAAACGCGCAAGGCACGTTCCTTATTTTGAGCTTGAGAGCGTTCGTTTTGACAGCTAACCACTATCCCTGTCGGTAAATGTGTAATACGCACGGCTGAATCAGTAGTGTTAACACTTTGCCCGCCCTTGCCACTTGACCTAAAAGTATCGATACGCAAATCGTCTGTTTTAATATCAATCTCAACACTGTCAGGCAGATATGGAAGAACTTCAACCAAGGCAAAAGAGGTATGACGCATTTTTTCAGCATCAAAGGGGGAAATGCGCACCAAACGGTGCACCCCGGCCTCGGACTTTAAATAACCATAAGCATGTCTGCCTGTAACCTCGAATAAAACACTTTTTATCCCCGCCTCGCCACCGTATGACGTGTTGATAATTTCCGTTTTCCAGCCTTGTTTTTCACAAAAACGCAGGTACATGCGCAGAAGCATTTCAGCCCAATCTTGAGCATCTGTTCCACCAGCGCCAGCATGAATGGCGACGATGGCATCTTCAGCGTCGTACGGGCCGGAAAAAAGCAGTTTAAATTCCTCCTGGGCGAATAATGCTTCCAAACTTTCGATTTGTTTTTCAACGTCGGCCCGCAGACTAATAGTTTGATCGTCCTTGTCTAATTCTGTTATCTCTAATAAATCAGTAATTGAACGTTTTGTTTTTCCCCAAGAGTCCACTTCTGTTTCTAAATCACTAGCACGACGAGCTATAGCGCTCGCTTTTTCTTGGTTATCCCAAAACCCTGGAGCGCTCATTTCATTTTGTAAACTAATCACCTCTTGTTTCTTCTCATCAATCTTAAGCAAGCCCCACGCTGTTTGTAAACGTTCCCTTAAGGCTACAATCCGATTGATAAGATCCTGCATATTATTTGGTTCGTTCTGTCAGCTTAACGGTTACTGTTTTTTCTTGTTTGTCACGCGCATATTTAAGTGTAACTTCATCACCAGGTTTGTATTTGTTCACCTCTTGAACCAAAGGATGCTCAGGATCAATTTTGACTCCATTTACTTCCAAAATAATATCCTTTTCTTGTAGTTTAGCAACGGCAGCTGGACTATCAGGGATAATTGCTATCTCTTCTTTATCATTTCCACTCATAATCAAAGCACCATAAGTATAATCAAGCTTTTTTTCTTTAGCGATATCTTCATCAATTTGGATATAACGTACCCCAAGCCAAGGACGGACAATCTTACCGAACTTCTTAACACTCTCAATAACACTCTTCGCTTGGTTGATAGGAATCGAAAAACTAATCGCTTGACCTTGTTGTGAAATCGCGGTGTTGATACCAATCACCTGCCCCAATAAATTTAACAACGGGCCACCTGAGTTACCTGGGTTAATAGCTGCATCAGTTTGCAAAGCTCCATCGATAACCTCAGCCCCACTGTTAAAATCTCCGGCTGTTATTTTACGGTTGATGCCGCTGATAATTCCGCGTGTAACAGTATTTCTAAACTCGCTCAATGTATTTCCGATTGCAATTACAGTTTGCCCCAATTGCACGGCATCAGAATCTCCAAGCTCGACTACCGACAGATTGCTAGCCTCGATCTTTAACAAAGCTAAATCGCTGACAACATCACGAGCTAAAACTTTAGCTGGATACTTTTCGCCGCTATTTAAGATGACAGTGTAATCAGCTGCTTCATCAAAGGCAACATGTTTATTGGTTATGATCAACCCGTCACTCGAAACAATAAAACCCGTACCACCGCCGATTTCCTGTTTCTGTTTTTCGCCCGGCTTTAAAGTGATGCCACGCCCATTAAGACCAAACACATCTGGTCCTGTTTGGTTATAAATATTGGACATTTCTTTACTAATCACAATACTTACCACAGAGGGTGCCACTTTTTTCACTGTATCAATGGTGGCCGAATCTTCTTCCAGAGTCACAGTTTTATTTACTAAACTGCTTGGATTTTGAGCTACGTTTAAAAATTGTCGGCCCCAATCATGTCCCATCAAATATGGACGCAAAAAAAGCGACCCCAAAGCACCGCCAAAGGCGCCGACAATTAAACTAATAATAACAATGAGGGCTAAATAACCACGAACTTCTTTTTGCATATCCTTTTGTTTTATTATTTAATTAAAAACACCTTGCGAAACGCAAAGTGTTTTATTAAATCACTTTTTAATCATGTCGAAAACACCTTTGTAAACAGCAGAGCCTCCCGTGGCAGAGTTAAATTCCTTCATCATATTTTCATAAAGCCGCATGGTCTCTCTTAAATATGGTACGGCGATGAAAATTGCTAGGATCAGAGGTACCACAATCAAAATAATCTTTAAAATGTTCATGATATGCTGCATGAAAAAATACTTTTTTATTTTCATGAGCATTTTATGCGTTTCTTTGCTGTATTCTAAATTTTTTTGTAACAGCTGTTTAATCTCCTCCTCAATCATATAATATATTTACTCTACCGACCCCGCATTTAATGCGGGGGTTAACGAACACGACAAACTTTAAACCAATCTTTAAATGTTTGCATTATCTCGTTTAATTGTTTTTTTGTATATGTAACTTGGCTTAAAAATTCTGGATTAACCAAGGCTGTGGCTGGCCTGAATTGCTGTAAAAAATATTTTTCTGCGCCCTTAATCTGCCGTGCCATGGCCACGATATCCTTTTCTGAATGCAGGGCCGGCAAGACCGTTGAACGAAACTCGTACGGAATTTTCCCTTCTTTAATAATTAAAACACTTTCCTTTGTTTTCTCCAAGTCTGATGGCCTTGTTACAACCTTCAAATACTTACCCCAGGGCGCCTTTATATCCATGGCAATGTAATCAATAAGCCCCTTAGTAATTAAGCATTTAATTATTTGGGGACGATGTCCGTTAGTATCTAATTTTACAGCATACCCCAAATGCTTAATCTTTTTGATAAAATCCACCAGGTCAGATTGTAATGTTGGTTCACCTCCAGTGATACAGACGCCATCGACCAAATCTTTACGACTTTTTAAGAAATCAAAAATTGTTTCTTCAGGAATAACCTTAGCAATACCCTTAACAATTTCCGGGTTATGACAAAAAGAGCAGCGATAATTACATCCAATCGTGAAGATAGTCGCTGCTATTTTGCCAGGATAATCAACTAAGGTTGTTTTTTGTAAGCCACCGATAAGCATAAATTCATCAATTCCCAAGCATCAAGAAACAAAAAACTATTTTAAAACTTTATCAAATGTCTTGCGATCGCCGAACTCTTCTCTCTTGCCCTTGTTCCAACGATGAATTGGGCTCAGATATCCCACTACGCGTGAATAAACCTCACATTTCTGTCGTTCCATTTTTTGTGCTGACATATTTGTTAGTAACCAGGGACCAGCAACCAGTAACCAGAAATAGGCTACTCGTTACTCATTACTCGTTACTTGTTTATTTGTTTTTTAGTTTAATATTTGCTTTTTAACATTTTTAATAGCCTCTTCAGTATAACCCATTTCTTCATCACAGTAAGGACAATATTCATGCTCGCCTTCTATATATCCGTGTACCGGGCAAACACTGAAGGTTGGAGTAATTGTGAAATATGGCAATCGGAAATTCTCAGCGATTTTTTTCACCAAGGCCTTGGTGCTTTCTGCTGAAGGCATTCTTTCCCCCACAAAACCATGGAGAACAGTCCCTCCAGTATATCTTGTTTGCAAATCATCTTGTAAACGTAAAGCTTCAAAAATATCGTCTGTGTGGCCAACTGGCAACTGAGTTGAATTTGTATAATAAGGAGCCGCCCCACGCGTCTTAACTGCTTCTTCATTAGCAACAATAATGTCTGGGTGTTTTTCTTTATCTAGGCGGGCGAAACGATAAGCCGTTCCTTCAGCTGGAGTTGCCTCTAAATTGAAAAGTTCATTCGTCTCATTCTGATAATCCATGATTCTCTCACGCATAAAATCAAGAATCTCACGAGCAAACTTGTGACCCTCTGGCTGAGAAATATTTGCCTTAAGTAGGTTTAAACAAGCCTCATTAACACCATTTAAACCAATAGTATTAAAATGATTCTTCCAATATTCGCCGAAACGTTCTTTAATAGTACTTAAATAATAACGTGAATAAGGATACAACCCACCTTCAGTGAACTTTTCCAAAGCATTACGTTTGATCTTCAAACTAGTCTTGGCCAAATCCATGAGAGTGGCTAATCTTTCAAGAAATTCTTCTTTGTTTTTTGATAAATATCCTAGCCGTGGCATGTTAATAGTGACTACTCCGATAGAACCGGTTAATGGATTCGCTCCAAACAAACCACCACCACGACGACGTAATTCACGATTGTCTAATCGTAAACGGCAACACATGGAACGAGCATCCTCTGGGCTCATGTCACTATTAACAAAGTTAGAAAAATATGGAATTCCGTACTTAGCTGTCATTTCCATAATTTTACTAATGATAGGAGCATCCCAAGCCCAATCTTTGGTAACATTATATGTCGGTATAGGCCAGCTTAAAACTCGCCCCTTCTTATCACCTTCTGTCATAACTTCGATGAACGCAGTATTAAACATGTCCATTTCTTTTTGGAATTCTCCGTATGTCTCTTTTTGTGGTAGTCCGCCACAAATCACTGCTTCCTTCGCGAGATTAGAAGGTACAAATAAATCTAAAGTAACATTAGTGAATGGCGTCTGGAAACCGACGCGAGTTGGTACATTGATATTGAACAAGAACATTTGGACCTGCTGCTTCACTTCATCGTATGTTAAATTATCATAACGGATGAAGGGTGAAACGTAAGTATCAAGACTGGACACTGCCTGTGCACCCGCTGCCTCACCTTGTAAAGTATAGAAAAAATTCACTAATTGACTTAACGCTGTTGTGAAATGTTTTGGTGGTTTGCTTTCAACCTTACCCCGCACACCACCAAACCCACGCAATAAAATATCTTTAAAATCCCAACCGCAACAATATGGAGCCAAGAGCTGAAGATCATGAATATGGAAATCACCGCTGACATGAGCCTCACGAATATCTGGTGAGTAAACTTTATTAAGCCAATAATTAGTACTAATGCTTGAGGCAACGTAGTTATTTAACCCCTGCAAAGAGTAATCCATGTTACTATTTTCCTTAACCTTCCAATCGAGTTGACTTAAATAGCTTTCCATAAGCTCGTCAGAATTGATCATGCTTTGGATGTCGCGCATCTTAGAGTGCTGATCTCGATAAACAATATACGCTTTGGCTACTTTGATTAACCGTTCCTCAATTAACACCTCCTCGACTAAATCCTGAATCTCTTCTACAGCCGGGATTGAACGTTCGTGAAACTTTTTATTTAATAATTCAACTACCTTATCTGAAAGTTTGTCTGCTTTTTCCTGATCTGGCTCACCCACTGCCCGCATGGCTTTAAAAATAGCTGATGCAATTTTTTCTTGTTCAAAATCAACAATGCGATCATCGCGTTTTCTAATTTGAATAATCTTGTTGGCAGTATAAACCATAGAATATTTGTTTTCCCCTCCTAGTTTGTTAAATCAGTCTGGGGGACTAAAAAAAATAGCCCCTAAGAATTACACTTTGCAGCGAAATTCTTGTCTATATTGTACCTCATTTTTAGGGGCAGCTCCAACTCCCCAAATTTCCGTTTGTAAAAAGCTAAAATACACATAAATTTTGTGTCGACAAACATAATTTTGAAGTCGTAAAATTCTCCTGTGGATAAGTAAAAAAAGCCCCGCGCTCAGAGTCGCTCTGATGCGGGGCAAATTCCCTTGAGTAGGGTTCAGACTTCGATCGTGCGCGCCTCTTCGATGATGGCGCGCAGGTTCGAAACCAGGTGCTCGTCGCAGGTGACGATGCGGGCCGGGACCTCGCTCTGGATGCAGATCGCGGCAACAGCGGCCTGCTCCAGCTCTTTGGGGATGACGAGGGCCAGGAGTGGCTGGGAGCGCCGACGCTGAACGCAGGCCAACTGCAGCTGCTTCAGCACCAGGTCTCCCCGGTACTCACCCACCGCCCAGGTGGAGATGATCAGTTCCGGATTCAGCGAATCCAGTGCGAACAGCGCGTCTGGGAGACAGACACAGCCCTGGACTTCTTCCGTATCCCCGAGGGTGCGCACCATGTCTAGGAGTCGATCGAACTGGTCGTCGAGTACCAGAATTCTTTTCATGCCTCTTTTTGCTTTCAGGCTTGCGCCTACAGGTGGTTACGAACGTAGTTGACCAACGCCTCGGGCAGCTTCTCTGCGAACGCCGCGATGAAGTCGAGATTGTAGGTCTCCATGGCCGTGGTCACCACTTGCCCCTGGAATCTCCGGTTAGCCGTGAACATGGCGACCTTTACCGCGCCCACCATGGACAACGGCTTCACCACTTCGAGTGCCGCCACGGCTTCATAGGAAAGAACCCCGTCCTGTCCACCTCCAGGGAAATCCACCTGGATCAAGACACAGTCAGGTTGACGCTCCAGCAAGAAACGACTGAGCTCCGTTGTATCGCAGACGTAGTCACAGTCGAACTCTGGCGAGGAGAACAAGGATCCCAGATAGTGCCCACCTGCAGGCACCCTGGTCACCAAGAGCACTTTCTTCATCAGCACACCTCTTTCTAGAGCCTCTGGAGGATAGCGTTGGTGAAACCCATCCCCTGCGGGATGATTGCTGCCCTCAGCCGGCCCGCGTGATCTTGGACACGCGGGTGGTCCACGAACTGAGGCGGCACCAGAACAGCGTACCCACGCGGAACAGGAACACCTCGTGTCTGCAAGGCGTGCGTAGTTGCAAAGCAATCTGTGCTACCAGCGAAGCTTGCATCGACGACGACGAGGTGAGGGGCACTCTCGTGCATGACGGCCAGGGCTTCTCTTGTCGTGTCCGGGGTCGCCACTTCGACACCGAAGCCACCCAGGAACTCGGTGGTCAGACGACGCAGACCATGGTCGTCGGTCAGGAGGAGAACCCGTCTTGGTGCTGGCATCTCTTCCCCTCTCCCTTAAGGCGTCAATAAACGCAGCCTGAGGCAATTTACTGCCCTAAAGTTAACACGGGGGGCCAATTTTGTCAATCAAAAAACCCCGCGAATACCACGGGGCGTTCTACCTGTAGTCCGAAGCCCCGGAGGGGCGAAGGACTACATCATCTTTCTACGAATAAAGGCCGGGATCTCCAAATCTTCATCATCACTGGTGGAAGCAGTACCTGGCTGAACTACCATATCTTCTGGACGAATTTTATTAGGATCATCTGCTGGCTTTGGCTCCAAAGTACTTTGTTCTAATTTTTTAGGATCAAAATCCAATTTTGGTTCACGACGTTCTGGCGCAGCGGCCGGAGCAGCAGATGCCGTGGCCGGAGCTTGGGGAATATCTTTCTTAATAGGTGCAAAATAGTTTGGCGTTGAAGGTTGCATGGCATTCACACGCAACAAATGACTCTGAACACCTGGCTGATCGAAACCAGTAGCCACTACTGTTATTTTGATTCTATCTTTTAAATTTTCATCAACTACTGCTCCAAAAATTATTCGAGCATCACTATCAACTGACTCGGTAATTGTTTTAGCTGCTTCACTAACCTCGTACATGGTTAAATCAGGTCCACCTGTAATAGTGAAAAGAATTCCTTTTGCACCCTCGATCGAAACTTCCAACAACGGACTAGCGATGGCTGCTTTGGCCGCTTCAATGGCGCGATTGTCGCCAGATGCTTCGCCCATACCCATAAGAGCAGAGCCACTATTTTCCATGATTGTTTTTACATCAGCAAAGTCAACATTGATTAAACCGGGTAAAGTAATTAATTCGGAAATTCCTTGTACACCTTGACGCAGAACTTCATCAACCACCCCGAAAGCTTCAATGAGTGGGGTTTTTTTATCAATAATCTGCCAAATTCTGTCATTAGGTATGGTAATTAATGTATCAACCTTACTGGCTAATTCCTTTAAACCATCCTCAGCAATACGTTTCCTAGGACCACCTTCAAAAGAAAATGGTTTTGTAACAACAGCTATAGTTAAGGCACCTAATTCTTTGGCGATTTCTGCGACCTTAGGTCCAGCTCCAGTCCCAGTACCACCACCAGAGCCATAAGTTATAAAAACCATGTCAGATCCCTTAAGCATCTCTCGGATTTCATTTTGTGATTCTTCCGCTGCCTTACGTCCTACTGCTGGATTCATACCAGCGCCCAAACCGCGCGTCGTACTCTTACCAATATGAATTCTTTCTGGGGCTAAATTTGTTTGGAGAGCTTGCAAATCAGTATTCAGGGAAATAAACTCAACGCCCTTGATCTTGGCTTGAATCATGCGATTGATGGCTGAATTACCACCACCACCGACTCCAACAACCTTAATTTTGGCGTAAGTTTGTATGTCTGGTTTAACTTCTGGCATATATTTTTCGTTTCTCCCCCCTTGGCTTTATATAATCATGAAATTAAATGCTTAAACCAACCCTTAACTTTGTCTGCTGCTTCCTTAACTGAATTAAACTTGTGTGCAAAGTTAAATTTATTTCCACCTCTTTCGCTTACTACACTATACCCCCACATAACTAGACCCAAAGCAGTTGAAAACGAAATATCGTGGACTTTATCTACTGCAGTATTAAAACGTTTATTAGAACCAATGGACACAGGCAGCATTGTTTTCTTTTTACCAACCTCCACCATACCTGGGAGCTTTGACCCGCCGCCTATCAAGACCACACCGGCTGGTAAAAGTCCACTGCGATTAATTCGCTGTAATTCCTGATCGACTTTCTGGAAAATTTCTTCAACACGAGCTTCAATAATTTCAGCAATATATTTTTTAGAAAATGTTTGATCTTCTCCGCCGTAATCTTTGAGATTAATTTCTTCTTCCTTGTTGAATTCTTTTACTAATGCACTACCTATATCGAGCTTGATTCTTTCAGCAACATCTAAGGATGTTTGCAAACCAATGGCCAAATCAGCGGTAATGTGATCCGCACCCAGCGGCAGAATTGCCACATGGACTACATCACCTTCTTCAAAAACTATAAGTTTTGTAGTTGCAGCACCAATATCAACAAGCGCTACGCCCAACTCTTTTTGACGTACAGAAAGGACAGCCTCGCTCGCAGCTAAAACCGAAAGGACCAAATCATTAATATCTAAACCAGTACGATAAATGCTCTTAGTTAAATTCTTAATCTGTGAGCTTAATCCTCGTATCACTTGAGTTGTTACCTCCAAACGAATACCACTCATGCCTATAGGGTCTTTAACTCCAGTTTGATTGTCAATCGAAAATGATTTTGGAATAACATGCAACACCTCATAATTTACAGGCGCTGCTACGGCACGAGCCGCTTCAATAACTCGGCTGACATCATTCTCTTGAATTTCTCCATTTGTGCGGGCGATGGCAATGACGCCATTACTTTCTTGAGAATTGATATGAACGCCCCCTATCCCAACCCAAACATTTTCAATAGGAAGACCAATCATGCGTTCAGCTTTTTCCAAACAAGCGGAGATGCTTGAAACAGTGTCCTCAATACTTACCACCGATCCCTTATTCATACCTAACGCAGGTACCTCAACAACCCCAATTACGTTTAATTGTTCGTTATCATTATTTTTAGCTAATTGGCCGACAACGACTCTGATGTTTGATGAGCCGATGTCTAGCCCGGCCAGGATATTTTCTGCCATACATTTCGCTGAACAATACAATTAGTCAATAAAGTTATTTTATTGCCTATTTCTCTTATTTAATTATAGTATAAAAATTGCAATTCTCCAACGCAAACCCTTAATAACGCAAAAAGGCCTTAAATAAGGTCTTTTTGACTCCTTTTGCACACTTTATGAGTTCAGTTGTAAATAGGGCCCAAAAATGATAACAGCCAAGATAACCGCAGCCACTGCAGCGACTAGAACCATACCAGACATAATATCCTTAATTTCCCCGACATAGGGGTGCAATCGTGGCTTAAATAAATCTACTAATCTCTCAAAAACTGTATTTAACATCTCTAAAATAAAAATAAGGGCAATCATCAGCACTATTATAGTCCACTGCCAAGCCTTGATTTGAAAATAGAAACCAAAGAAGGTCACAAAAAGTGCGGCCACCAAATGTATTCTAAAATTTTGTTCTTTGGTAATTAAAGTCATTAGCCCTTTGAAGGCATGAGCAAAACTTTTGAACAATCTTTTTATACTAAGCATACATTTTGTTCATTATCTTCTCTTCTAAAGCTTCCATGACCACAGCCTCTGCATTTTTGATATGATCATAACCGCAAAGATGCAAGTAGCCATGCAACAACAAACGATTAACTTCTTTCGAAAAACTATGTTTGAATTCTTTCGCTTGCTTTTGCGCGCGGACACTGCACACAATAATTTCACCTAAATCCTCGCTCCCCTTCTCACCTTCAAACGATAGAACGTCAGTGACCTTATTTTTATGGCGGTAAATACTATTTAACTTACTAATTCGCGCCGGTGAGACAAAGCCAATGGAAACATTCTTTTTACCAACCTGTTTGATCATCTTTTGCGCAAGATTTATCATTTCTCCAATCTTTTTTGCAGAAATTCGAAAATTAGTCTGATTGTTTATTTCCAGAGCAACCATATTAGGGTTTTTCTGGTTGGATTAATTTAATTAGATCACCAGTACAGTCATCAAGGACTTTGACTGCCTGATCAAAACCAGTATCCGGATTATACTTGCAGGTCATGGTCTTACCGGCCCAATTAGCATCCGCAATTTTGGTAAAACGAGAGGAATAGGTACAGCCAGTTTTGTCAGCATTCCACCCATTTGTTTTTATTTCGTATGTTAAATTATCAGCCAACTTAAAAGTACCAATAGATGACTCGCAAGAATTGAAAGCATCATAGAAGCAGGTCGTATTACCACAGGGGAAATCAGTCACAACCTTACTATTGTCTACCGCGGTGGCAACATTGAGCGCTTTCATGATATTAGCAAAATCGACTGAAGGAGCTAACGAGATTGGCTGGATAGGGATTATTTCGAAACTGTTAATCATCATGGCGAATAAAGCTGGATAATTGGCTTCCTCATTCAATCCAATATTATAATTTAGGATATAGACCTTATCACCGTTAGCAATATAGGCAGTGAAGCCGTCTGGACTTTCTACCACCGGTAATTTTTTATAGTTTTGATATTTTTTAACTTGGGTGGCAATAACGTTTGGGGCTTTTTCTAAATACCAAGCCTCAAGTGTTTGATCAGCTTTTTTGGTATCAATAAAAACGCTCACAAACTCGTTGCCCTTAGAAGTAAACATAACTTCACTAGGATCAGTTGCATTCAATGGGCTAGCCAACCAAGCTGAAGGATAGAGCAACTTATAACCATAAGCTGGATTTTCAAAGATTTTTACAAAACTCTCTTCATTCAAGCGCACACTACCCTTTTTGAAAGGACTGTAATAATTTTTTATTTCAGCTCCGTCAGCGTAGGTATCCTTATCAGTGTCGTTTAAATTAGCATCCGTGCCAATTAACGTTTCTTCAGCATCAGTTAAACCATCCTTATCCTTATCTAAGCTAGCCATAAGGGATAAAGAGACTTCCTTTTGTTTATTGGGATCAAATTTAGGAGTAAGATCTTCTGTTTTAGGTTCTTCTTTAGGAATATCAACTGGAGGCGGAGTGTTTTCATCCTTAGTTGCAGGTTCTTCAGTTGCTGACTGCTCATCTTTTTTCGGTTCATCCTTAACAACATCCTTTACTACTTGTTGTGTGTTCTGATTGTTTTGTGGGGTTTGATAGCTCGCATAAAGCAAATAAGCTGAAACACCCACCACTAAAACTAAAACAACAACAATAATAATATTCATTAATTTCTTTTTTCCACCAGGAGCAGCAGCCATAGGCACACCAGCTGTGGCCTGCATCACAGGTTGGCCGGATTTAGGGATATTAGCTGTTTTGCCGCCTGTATAATAGTCCATTGGCATTGTATGTATTTCTTCTGATCCAGACGCTGCTGGAGGCGTGTTACTAGTTGGCGCAGGTGTAGGCGTTGGGGTTGGTGCTGGAGTAGGTGTTTGGTTGTTAACATCATCAAACATAGGTATTAGGTTATTGTTTGTTATTTAATTGTTTAATCGCATCATCAAAATTTAAAAGTTTACCAGCACCCTTGGGATTATAGCCGCCACGCACCTCTTCCCCATCCAAATAACCATCACCATCTGTATCTGATTTAAGTGGGTCGGTTAAAAATGTCTTTACTTCATCATAATCAGTAAGTCCATCATTATCTGTATCTGCTTTATTCGGGTTTGTTTGAAGTTTGGTCTCTTCTTCCAAGGTCAATCCATCATTGTCAGCGTCGTCAACTGCTTGCTCTTCCACGATTGCCTCATTTTTTTGTTCAGGCTGAACAACTTCTTCTTGTTTTGTTTGCGGATCTTCGATGGTTGTTGTTGCCGGCGTCTTTTGAAACAAACCGAATTGTTTAATCATAACGTAAATAACACCGCAGAGTATCGCCACTATCAAAAACAAACCAATGGCCAGCCAGATCTTTTTACTAGTTGGTGCACCTACAGAAACAACCACCTTCTCACCTTCTAACGCTGAATTATTATACATCAAACTATTACCCTGAGCCTTATTCTTGGTGTTTTTATCAACCGAAGAAAAGATATCTTCAATTTGATTATCTGTAGGCATATTAATATCCCTTCTCCAGTTCTGGTTCGTATTTCTCTGGAGGGGCGGTTGCGATTTGAGCAATGATCTCAGGTAATAGATTTTTTAGTGTTGCCATAGTACCGCGTTGATAGATACCCCTAAATTTTGCGTTTTGGTTACGCATATAGTAAGTATAGTCGATTGGCCCATAAAATCCCGCCTGTGTTTCCGAGTTATTTAGTGGGCTATCGCATTGTAAGTCTGCCATCTTCCATACTCCGCCAGCAGCAGAACATAACTGCGCTGTCTGATTCACAGCACCATCCACGGTGCAACAGCCATCAAAATCACACTTACCATCGTCGTCATCGTCGATGTCATTACTGCATAAGCGTGTTTCTGCAACGCCTATATAAACCATATGGATAGGTGCCTTTTTACCATTTGCTAAATTAACTGCAGCTTGTCTATATGTTATCCCTGTATCTGCGTCACTAGCATCTGTAAATAAGATAAACGCCAAACCAGCATAATTAAATTGATCACCATCACTATTCTCTGTATCATAAAGTGAAATTGTCTTTCTTATAAATTTCATAATTCTAACAGGCATATCAGAATGCGAAATATACGAATACGGATGCCCCGGTGTATTCAAGAAAGATATAAAACCATTAATACTTGAAGTACCATCAGTTTGATTTGATGTAATCGGATAGTTTAAATTAAAGTTATCATCTACTGGATTAAGTGCTTTTTCTTGTACAGTACAAGAAAAACCTGTACATACATTCGTTGAAGCACTAAACACAAAATGTGCTTTTGCACCCAGAACACTTGATATGCCCGGGACAAAGTCCGCACCATCTTGCATCCCATTAACTATCGACTTAATCATGAGCAAGTGGTCCCAGTCAAAATCATTACTCTGCATAGAACCACTATTATCGACAAAGAAGGCAAAAAGTATATTACCATTAGGTGTACCCAACTTCGCTTCATTATCATCTGCTGCTTCAGTGCAGCCCGCAGTATCTGCTGGAAGCACAGTCCCCTCATTAGCCGGATTCCCGGTTTTACAATATTGATTTGGTGCTAGACAAGTACAACCACCAAAATCACAATAACCATCGCCATCATTATCTTTATTATCACTACATTGAGTCGGCCAATATTCGTCAGCATCAATCAAGGAAGAACAGCTCGGGTCAGCAGACTTCCAAGTACCTGCAGCTGCTTGGCACAAAATTTGTGTAGTATTATCATTAGGATTCACTGAACAACAACCAGAATAATCGCAAGTACCATCACTATCGTTATCTGTTGTATCATTACATTCATAAACAAAGTCTTCTTCGGGATCATTCGCGCCAGACCCCCAACCATCTGCATTAAAATTATCTTGGCAGCCGGGATCATTAGGATAATCGATTTTTCCGTTTCTATCATTATCAACACCATCTCGACATTCTGGCGTAGCACCCGGCAAAACTTTTGCTGGTTCAGCTTCATCAACCTTCAACTGATCCCAACCAGTCGTCTGTGTGTCGATTAACGGCACATATTTATAAGTAAAGCCTTTTTCTTCAAACGATACCCCAATCTTAAACTGACCGTGGGCAGCGTCGTTACCATTGGCCTCATAACTATAAACGTAATTCTTGCCGTAATTTGGTAAAGCTGTGTTTGTAAAATAACTATATAATGAAGCGAATGATTGAGTTGAGCTGTTATAACAAGCCTTAGCGTCATATTTTTTTTCGCAATCGACACAAACTGCTCCAGGAATAACGCATTGTTGTGTGCTTAAGCAAGCCAAGGGGTTCCCATATATATCATTGCCGCAAGGGACATTCTTATTGATATCGTCGCAAACACAGAGAGGATCACCTGGAGCACAAGCGTAGTTACCTTGAGTCGTAGAGCACTGTTGTGACGGCACTTCATTATACAGAGCGTTAATCGGATCGGTTGGCATTATCTGACCTAATTCTTGTGGGAACTCAGTAGACCAAGACTCCCAAGTACTGAATGTTTTATGTCTTTGTAAGGTGCCAGATTCAAGTTGTGGCACCTGCCCACCATGTTGGGATTTATAAACGTTGATAAACTCGTGCATTAAGACAAAATCCTGCAAACGTTTTGTATCGCGAATAACCTTAATTTTGCTTGGGACAACCGAATTATCGAGTTTATTCATGTTAAACTTCAAAAACTGAACCATCTGCCCAAAAATATTTTGCGTTGCCACATTAGAATTCTGCGAATAACTCAACAAGTAAATGTTATTGTAAACATTTGTTCCGGTATCGGTTAAGTTTGAAGCAGTAATGTAAATTGTTCGTCCGTCCTGGATACCGGCATAACAGAATTCGCCAAAACCATCGACCATACAATCAGATTTAATGTCAGGGACCTTTGTCGCTGGGTTTGGTACATATTTGGCATACCACAATGCCGGTGGTAATGATTCAGGATTTTCGAAAATACGTAATGAAATTGCATCAGGAGAATTGTCGTTAGTTGAAGGATATTCAGCATCATTCTTACGGATAAAGAAATATTGAGCAAAGAGTGCTGGCTCCTCCCAACCATCATTTACCGAAGTACATTTATAATCATTAGCCGCAGTTGTACCATAATCAATTAAACCATTATTATCATCATCAACATTATTATTACATTGATTTTCAGTATTTGTTTGCAAGGCTTTCCAACCAGAATTATCACCATAGAAAATTCCCTTCTCTTTGGCGATATTTGTAATATTGAAATGTTTAAACTTCAAAGGTTCTTCTGCATTCCCTGAATTTGGAATACATTGTGAGGTTATAACAGTACAAGTTGGATCAGCCACATTACATCCAGGTGGATTCTTTGCTGTGTAATCAGCAGTACAATGCGAGCGTCCAGCACCATTTGTGGACTCTGTATTATTATCAAAAGTCCAAGCTGCCTTTAAGCCTGATTCTGGATCAGTTTGAATTTGAGCTGGCGTTCTAACACTGTTAAAGACGCGGAAATCATCAATATAACCGCCAAAAGATACTAACGGCACCTTGGTCAAACCTAAACCACCAATGAATAAATCATCATAATAAGCAACGGAATCGTCTTCTTCTCCGACACAAGTGCAATCTGACTCTCCCTCATTGCATGGTGCGTTAGCTGCCGTTTTACAGACGTCTTTACGTGGCCAAACAAACATTGGAACGGTTTCGTCAGCTAATGTTTGTGCAGGGCAAGCGCCCCCAATATTACATTGCTCAATTCCATTAATGTGTAACTTTATGTCGCCATTATCGTATGAAAGTGTAATTTGATTAAATCCCTTGTTTAATAAACCCGCCGCGCCCTGAACACCCTTTTGAACAACCGTATTACCGTATTTAAGTTTAAAGACAACTGAACGCTTAATATTTTCTGCAGTGCATTGATCTGAACAAACTTCTGGATCAATATCCCCATTAATTACCTGCATCCAACAGGTTGGGGTAGCCGCCGCACACCAATTTCTAATACCCAACTGAACATGATCCTGATTCGGGATAGAAGCAGCATCATAAGCTCCGGTTAAGTTTTTATAGAACAAACGTACATAACGATCTTGTGGCAAATCATCGTTATAAACCCAGGCTGAAATTGTCCAAGGACCGACAGAAGTATTAGTACCAGCAACTCTATTCATGAAAGATAAATTGTCGCTATCACCTGACCGTACATAATCAAAATTACGATCGACGTAAATGCCAAATCGAGGTTTTGGATCAACTTCTGTGAAGGCACCTGTTTGCAACCCAACTAGTGGCAAGTCATCTGTTAAATCCTCTGGCTTACCAAAGTCACGACAATAGAATAGACCTGCATTGAATTCTTTTTCCCAAAGATAACTTGGTTTTAATTGACCATCGTTAGTCTGTTCTAATCGTAAATCGAATTTCTTGTGTCTTTGTTCAGACAAGGCAACTGTTGCATCGCTATATTGATATTCTGGTGGGATAGAACGACTAAAATCACCATACACATCACCAAACCAAGGATTATCACAAATGAAAATTTTAAGATTACCAATACCCGTATATTTAGCGCCTAACACAGGGACAGCGCCTGGATCAGAAACACAATTGCAGCCATTGGTACCCGGCGCACAGCCAGCTGGAACACAAACTTGTCCAACGTTGTCTGCGGTTATAGTTGCAATCGCTTTAATCTGTGCTTGACCATTCTTGGTATGTGTTGACACCATGGAAGTATCTCCATTTTTATCTGCAATTTCAGCGATTGTAGTATCGGTTGATTCCCACCCCCAAGACCAGCTATAGACACCCGGTACCGGGAAAATATCCTGTTCATCGCTCTTAGGATAGGCTTGATACAGAAGATTTTGATTGGATTGCATGACGAACAAATCCGCCGGTGTAACGATAATATTATTCAATCGGCACAGTTCTGCGCCGGTAGTAAAGACTAATGAATACGGATTTGGTGTTATAGAATCATTACATTTATTTTTAAGATTTTTCAGTACGATGCCATATTCTGTACCGGGCAATAAAAGTTCTGTTGGTATGGCTCGCATTTCTGTTCCAGAGGCAGTAACTTTTATCTCCGGTTTAACCTCTGGCCCACGACAATATTTATCGTTTGGATTTGCCGCTAATCCGACTTTAAACAATAGAGATCTAACAAATTCTTTAATCTTTTCATAAACATTCACAAACCAATTTACGGCCTTACTGTTACTCTCGTAGGCAAGTGGATTAGCGATTATTTCCTTCCCCTCAGGGCAAGCTGCTGCACGATAGTAAAAAGTAACAGAATCGTCCCCTCCGGTAATTTCTTTGATAGGCGTGCTTAAAACTAATACCACATTTCGACAAACATCCTGTGAATTATTAGCCGGCACGGTTACAGCGTTTAAGTTTGTTGGTTCATCGCAAGATTGTTCTACCGCTGATTTATAAACCGACTCTGGTACGCGCAAAGTTATATCAGTAGTATCCTGCTTTTGCTGATCCTGCCCAGCAATTTCTTGAGTTGTTTGCGCAATTATGTTTTTAGTCAAACTATAAAAAGCATTTTCCGGTGGATCTGGTTGTAAACGTAAAATCACAGAGTAGACATCAAACTGATTCTTTTCCTCATTAATAGTTGCTTTTTGATAAGGACTCCCCTGTGCCTCTTCTGGAACATCTGCTTCGCAGGCAGCATCCTCACCATTTTCCGCTTGCCCATTACCACACAGAGAACCGTAATTTATATTTGAGCCTTTGTTAGTACAATTATTATTACACCAAGCCGGGAAATTGCAGACACACCCCTGGTCTCCCTTATTACATGGCGTCTGAACTTTTCCATTAGCACCACAAGAACTTGGTTCAGCACAAATACATGTTTCCTGCGCACCCTGCCCTTCAAGATGGCAACCTGCAGTTAACGCTGGCTTACACTGATCCATATTAGCTTCTTGTGTCGGACAATTTGATTCAATGTAACAAGCTGTTTTTTCGCACTGTTCTGAACCTAACCCATTGATATTTTCAACATTTCCATTACCACAGCAATTGGCATCATTGGGGTTGGCACACAAAGGATAACCAGTCACCAAGCAAGTATCACTACATAATGGGTTAGCAGAATCACATTCTTCCCCCTTATCCACCGTACCATTGCCACAAACTGATAATTCTTCTGAGTAAACTGCCTGTGCCCCTTCATTTAAACATTTTTTATCAATACCATCACCATCTTTATTATCACTAGCATCCGCATCTTCACCTGCTTCCTTAACACCATTTCCACAAACATACCCCTCAGCTGTGCCAGCATTCAAACAACCAGCAGTGCAAGCCTTACTCTTAGGAACCAAAACACATAGATCAGCTTCAGTTCCTGGTGGAGTGCAGGCTTCACCTTTTTTATTCAAATAAGCAGCGCCTAAATCACATTCTTCGTGCTCATTAACTTTTCCATTCCCACAACAATTAGCATCTTCATTGGTAATATTTTCAGGAGTGCAAGGTATAAAATCTTCTAAAAGACAAGATGTGTGGTTGCAAGTAACACCAGTGACTGTTTCTGTGTTAGCACCGACTTTCATTTTGACATCATCATCAACATAATCACATTCTTCCCCAGTTTCCACAATGCCATTTCCGCAAAGAGCTCTATAAGTAATGCTTCCTTTAAGAATACATTTATCAGTACAAATCGTTGAAGCACTAATGTTATAAACATTGTGTGTAATAACGGCTAAAGGAATACCATTGTGCTCATCGATATCACTATCCGTATCATTGGTTGACCAGGTCCATGGATAATCTAATGGATTCAAAATTTGTCCATCTTTATTACATTTATCCGGAGAAGTGCGCGGTACAGCCGCATAATTAATTGATTCTGCTGGCTGAGTTGCCACATAATCATCAGGTTCAATGGCAATAGTATCAATAACACATTCATTAGGATCATTTTTTGTTTTAAACACCCAGCTAAAGCTATTCAAACCTGGAACAGCGATGTTTTTATCATGATAGTTTAAATCAACCAATTTAACACCACTAATACTTTCAACCGCGCCAGAGATAACTACACGATGATATTTGTTTGGTAATAAATTTTTCTGGTTAGCCAAATCTATATGTAACACATTTTCGCCCTTAGACGATGCAGATGTCGGTACATACTGATAATTCAATGATAAGGAAACGTTTGGCAAAGGCGTAACAGTTGTGCATTCTTTTGTTTCACAGGAATATAGTTTTATATTGGCCGAATCTTCAACAACGGTTTCTTTCATTTTTGTGTTGAAGTTGGCTCCTAGTTGCGCATTAATACAAGCCTCGTCACAATTTGGATAATAGCCAACCACTCGCGGCTCACTAAAATTAATTTCTAACTCTCCACCCTTTTGATATGGAATGGTACTTTCTGGAACTACGGCCGTAGCTAAAACATCAACAAAATTTTCTGGAGTTGTCTCTAGATTGATTGCTGAAGTACATTCACAACCATCATTAAATTGTGAACAGCCTACTGGGAAGCAAGTTAACGCCCCACCCTTAACAGCAAACACACCACGATCACGCCATGACGTTCCACCGACAGGACAATACGGATTTTGACCTGGTGCTGGTTGAACCTTACAAGCATACCCTCTCGGTTCTGCTTTTTGGGCATCTCCCTGTTCTGGTACTGTCCACTGCCAAGGCTTATCAGCCAAGCTAATTTCCTGACATTGGTACATGCCCGTTACCCA
>Ga0172369_10002753_pt1 | contig 23708 bp, 21 predicted proteins | sample LakKiv25m_FD_114539 | JGI IMG/M metagenome (GOLD analysis project Ga0172369, IMG submission 114539) | Freshwater microbial communities from Kabuno Bay, South-Kivu, Congo - kab_022012_11.25m | ecosystem: Environmental > Aquatic > Freshwater > Lake | place: Democratic Republic of the Congo...
GAAATCCGCTGGATCAGTAGGCGCCTTTGCCCGTCAAGACGATCCAGACGGTCTTGCAAAGGATGTAGAAATCCATCCACACAGACCAGTTGCGGATGTAATACGTATCGAGGTTTTCCTGGATCTTCAAGTCGCCATCGCTACGGGAAGAAATCTGCCAAAGTCCCGTGAGGCCCGGCATCACGCTTCTCCGCATGGCGCGGAACTCGGGATCGAACTTCTCCAGATGATAGTAGGGGAACGGACGAGGGCCAACGAGACTCATTTCACCGCAGATAACGTTCCACAATTGAGGCAATTCGTCGAGGCTCGTCTTCCTCAGAACTTTCCCAACCCAAGGGAGAACGCGCGGGTCGTTCATCAGCTTGAAGTGCTTTTCCCATTCCTCCCGGTCAGCCGGATTCTCCCTGAGATGGCAATCCAGCAGTTCCCCCGCATTCGGATACATGGTACGCAATTTCCAGATTTTCAGGTTCTCTCCCTTGTGCCCCTCCCGGTCCTGCTGGAAGAAGGCAGGCCCGGGGCTCACAATCTTTATCCAGGCCGACAGGACGGCAAGAATAGGGAGGCTGACCAAGAGGAATGGGACACCGAGGGCATAGTCCACCACTCGCTTGATCAGGACGTTCCTTCGCAGCAAAAGATTCTTCTTGATCTCGAGCCCGAGCGTCCCGCACAGGTCCCGAGCTTCTACCCAGAGACTCTGCACACCGAAGAGATCGGGGACGAGGACGATGTGAGGAAACGGCAACACCTTGGCAAGCTCCACGATTCTTTCCCGACCGGCTCCCGGCATCGCAAGAATCATATATTTTACTTCCCCGATGTATTCCTGTGCGAGCGAGATCGGACCCACCACCTTAATACCCGAAACATTAGTCTTCCATATGGTGGGATCGTCATCGAGAATGGCAACCGGCCTCAGGCCGATCGCTGGATCCGCGAGCAATGAACTCACGACAAGGTCTCCCGTAGCGGCGCCTCCCAGAACCAGGACCGGCGTCCCCCAACTCCTGATCCTAATCAACACACTGCGTAATACCTCCTGGAAAAGGGGGGGGAGAGCCAACGCGAAAACAAAGGAGAACAGGAGAACTCCTCTGGACCAGGTACCCTTGATGATAAGTTGATCCCAAGCCATGAACACGAGAAAAAGCACGAAGGTGGTACGCATCCTCCTGCGATATTTCTCCACCGCTGTCAGCCCGTACCCGGGGTACAACCGGAAGAGCCAATAACCGCAGGGAATCAGGAGTATCCCCAACGCAAGATCCCAATAGAGTTCGACACCCTGAGTAATCGGCCACCATAGGCTTATAACTCCTCGCAGCAGATACCCAAGATACAGGGAGAGTTCCAGCGCGACAACATCGGCGGCAACGATGACCCACTTGACCCAAAGATGCTCGTGGGGAAAAGCGGTTACGATTTCTGCCGCTTCCTCGACCGGTAGCACCTGGCTAGTTGCGCTGGCTGTTTTCAACGACCGGGGACTCCTTCCGGTTCCTGAATCCGAGAAGTTGCAAGGCAAACAGAACTATAAAGCGGGGATTGTGCCTTAGGTACCTGCTCCACAATCTTCCTGGCTCGCTGGCAAGACGGAATACCCACTCCATGCCGGCGCTCATCATCCACCGGGGTGCCTGGGGTTTGTCGCCGGAGAGGAAATCGAAGGCTGCTCCGACCCCGATCATGACCGCCTTGATCCGTCCAAAATGTTCCGCCATCCAATGTTCCTGTTTGGGGCAACCTAGGCCCACGAAGAGAACGCGCATTACCGAAGCGTTCATCCGATCGACCACCTCCGCGTCCTCCGCGGGCGTCAGGGGACGGTACGGCGGCGATGCGGCATAGGCTATTTTCAGCGAGGGGAAACGTTCCAACACCCTGATCTTAAGCCTTGCCAGCGTCTCGGGACTTCCGCCGTAGAATCCGATTCCCAATCCTTCCATCGCGGCCGCCTCCAGGACGGAAAGCGTCAGGTCGGGTCCGTAAATCCTCGAAGCTCCCTTCACCCCAAGAAGCTGAAGCCCCCAAACAATGGGCATGCCGTCCGGGGTTACAAGATCGGCGGCGTTCACAACGCGTCGGAACGCATCGTCGTCGTGGGACTCCATCGCCATGTGCGTGTTGGCGGCGCACACATACCGTGACGTCCCTTCACGACCCCATGTCATAATTATACTCGTGGCCTGGCCGTAATCCGTTGCGTCGACTCGCATTCCCAGGATATATCGGAAGAGAGCCATCGATTATTCGGGAAAAATCATTAAAATCAATCCCATATCAACCGGCGATCGCTTCCACGCTTCGCAGCAGATCCCCTAGGGTGTTCTCGATCGGGTATTTCCTCTTCCACCCGAGTGCGCAGAGCCGCGTGTTGTCCCCCACAATGTATGGGATGTCCACTTTTCGAACTTTCGCCTCATCCCGCTCAACCTCGATCCGAACGCCTGCCATCCCGCGCAGCATGTCGAGGATCCACCGCAGGGAAACGCATTCCCCGCTGCAGACGTTGTAGATCGTGCCGGGAATCCCTTCTTCCATTAGGATCCGATAGGCGCCAACGACATCCCGGATGTCAAGAAAATCCCGCTCCACGTCCAGGTTCCCCACACGAATCGTCCCGCCACCCGCATGCCGGCAACGTTCCACCTGCCGTGCAAAGGAGGAGCAGACGTAATCCCCCGGCTGGCCCGGGCCGGTGAAATTGAATGTCCGCGCGAACATGATGCTCATCTCCCGCTCCCGCTGATAAACACGCGCCAACAACTCCTGGGCCACTTTCGTCACACCATACACGTTCGCGGGGGAGAAGGTGTCGAACTCCCTTAGCGGCATCTCCTCTCTTGGCCGTGCGCCGTACTCGTCGCTCGATCCGACGATCAGGACCCTGGCTTCCGGTGCCTCTTCCGAAAGGGCGTCGAGGAGCCGCTGCGTTCCTTCGACATTGACCCGCAGAGCGCGCGGAAAATCGTTCCGTACCTGGGCTATGGGAACAACCGCGGCAAGATGATAAACCCGATCCGGCCGGGTCTCCCGGATTGTTTCCTGAAGGAACCCCTCTTCGAGCACATCCCCGAGGAAGATCCGGTCCAGCCAGCGGTCCCCAGGCGACGGAGCGAGGGAAGCGCCGAAGATCTTCGCCCCTCTCCCTGCGCGCAGTAACGGGAGGAGGTGGGATGCGCTGAACCCGTCCGCACCGGTGACCAAAACACGCATCACCGGCAGGCCAGCCGGGCGATCGCCGTCTCCATCGCCCGTTCAACGATGTCGATATCGCCCTTCTCGAGGTATTGGTGGCAGCCAAGGTAGAAAGCGCGCAGCCCGAGGTGCTCGGCGTTCGGAAGGCGTCCCCCGTATCGTTCCCGGTAGCCGCGATACGCAGGTTGGTGCAGCGGGATGCATCCGAACAACGGGCGGGTCTCCACCCCGAGCTTGTCGAGCGCCGCCCGCAGGTCACCCCGGCGAATTCCCGACGCCTCCTTCACCGCGAGAGGGTAGGCCAGGTAGCTCACCCGTTCATCGAACGGGGGAAGATCGAGAATGTCCGAAAACCGGCCGAGCTTCGCGTTCAGGGTGCGAACGTTCTCTTGACGGGCCTGAAAGATTTCATCCGCCTTCCGCAATTGGGTAAGGCCCAAGGCAGGCTGGAACTCCATCACTTTGAAGTTGTGCCCGATCAGGTCGTGGCGGAATCTTGGGTCGCCGTCCAGGGACTGCCCCCAGACCCCTGGAGTCGACAGGCGGGGACAATACCCTTCGGCCCGCGTGCACACCGGGCAGTCGCACTCCCGCCCGTTCGCCTTGATCTTCTTCACGGCGCGGGCGATTCCGTCGTCGTCCGTCGTCACGCAGCCCATCTCACCCGCCTGGATGTTGTGGGCGATGTAGAATGAGAAGATCCCCGCCATGCCGAGAGAGCCGCACTTCTTTCCTCCGTAGTTCGTCCCGTGAGCCTGCGCCGCATCTTCGAGGAGCACGAGGCCGTGGCGGTCCGCGATCGCGCGGAGTTCGTCCATCCGGCACGGGTACCCCATCAGGTGGACCGGCAGGATCGCGCAGAACTCTCCCGGGGCACCTTCCGAGAGGATCGACTCCACCGCCTCCGGCAGAATGCCGTAGGTCTCCCGGTCCACGTCCGCGAAGACCGGTTCCATCCCGGACAGGACCACCGCGTTGCTGGTCGCCACGTACGTCAGGGGGGAGGTAATCACCTTCGCACCAGGGCGGAAACGCGGAAACCGCTCGTCCTGGATCAGTGCGGCGAGGAGGCACAGGAGCGCCGCGGAGCCCGACGAGGTTACCACGCAATGTTTCGTACCGACGTAGGCGGCGAACTTCCGCTCGAACTCCGCCGTCTTCGCCCCTTCCGAGAGGCGGCCGCGATCGAGCACGTCCATGATCGCCTTCTTCTCGTCCTCGCCCAGGCGAAAGTCGCCAACGGGGATCCTTCGCATCATTGCGCCGCCCACCCGGATGCCACTTCCCGGAAGATACGGAACATCGACTCGGCATATTTTTTCCAACTCATGTTGTTCTCGACGAAATCCCTGCCTTGCCTGGCCAACCGTTTTCTCCATTCCTTATCCGTGTACAAGCGTTCCACGGCATCCGCCAGTTTCGCGGGACTCTTCGCCTCGACGATGACCGCATCCACACCGTCGGCAAGCACCTCGGAAGCCCCGCACCCCGTGGTAAGGACCACCGGCAAACCACAGGCCATCGCCTCGAAGACGGAAAGACCCCAGGTCTGCGGAGCATTGGGAAAAACGAAGGCGTCCGCCTCCGAGAACAGTTGAAGAAGACGCTGCTCCGAGACCCTGCCGTGGAAGCGCACCCGGTCCTGCAGCCCCGATTCCTTCACCATGGAGTAGATCATCTTTGCATAAGCCATCCCGCGGTCGTCGCTACCTATGTGGTCCAGGGAGATGTTATGGCCTTTACGGACCAACATGCTCAGGGCGGAGATGGTGTCCTCGATCCGACGATACGGGAGGAAGATCCCGGTGGACAGCAGCCGGAATTCCCCTCCCCCATCCCGATCCCTGTAAGGGAACCGTTCGACATCGATGCCGCTCCGGACGATTTCGGCGGAACGTCCGAAGTTCCTTTCCACCTGGCTCCCGTTGATATGGTCGAGTACGACGATCCGATCGAACGATCGTATGTACTCGCGGAACTTCGGCTTGATGTGGAACAGGGCCGTTTTCAGCGGCCTTTTCCCGTTCCGACGGTACATCGGCATGTCGTTCATGGTCCACACGACCGGCCTGCCGGTCTTTTCCCTCCAACGGCCGGCCGCGGGATAAATACGGTAATCGTGGGCGTTCAGCACATCGAGATCGTCGTCGAGGATCCCCAACAGCGCTTTCTGGTCGACTTCGAAATATATCCGGGAATATTTCTCGAGCGCCCGGTATCTCTCCGATACTTTTCCGGCAGCGCGACGCAGAGGTTCGATGCGGACATGACGGATATCCAAACGGGAGCAAAGGTCCGGATAGCAGCCTGAAGGATCGAAAAGGTAACAGTAAACGACGACCTGCACCCCCATCGATTGAAGCTGGCACGCCAGCTCGAGCGCCTGTCGCTGTGTCCCCCCGTTGATGTTCAGATCCCAGACCAGGATCCCGACGTTCACCCGTGGCCCACCTTGCCGACCGACTTGCACCCCCCCACGATATCGCCGTCCGCGATCCGGAGCGCCTCGGAGAAGCCGGCCGCCATCTTCGGATACGTCCAATTCTTTATGATCTCCTTCGACGCCTTCTTCATCCGGGTTAACCGCTCCTCATCCGACAAGATCTTCCTCAACGCATCGGCGAGCGCAGGGACGTCGTTCTCCGGGACCACGTACCCGTTCACACCCTCCTCGACGAGCCCCCCGACGCCCGCCCCCACCGCATCGGAGGTGACGATCGCGCACCCTTGGCACATCGCCTCGTTGACGACGAAACCCCAGGTTTCCTTGATCGTGTTCGTCGTCACCGAAGGGAGGACAAAGATATCCGTGATCGCGTAATAACGGTACAACTCCTCCCCCGGGACGCGCGGCACAAGGAAAACACGACCTGATACGGACGCTTCGTTTTTAAGAACCTCTTCCAGCGGCCCCCGACCGACCAGGAGCAACGAAACGTCGTCGTTTCCGATGGCTCGGAACGCCTGGAGCAGGAGACGGATCCCTTTCTGGTCCACCAAACGGCCGACGAACAGGATCACCCGGCGGGTATGTATTCCCAACGCCTCCCGCAAACTTCGCTTTTCCTCTTCCGTCGCGATCCGCTCGAACTTCGCGTTGTCCTGCACCTGCCATCCGATCGCGACCTTCTCTGCCGGTATGCCAAGGGACACCAGGTATCGCTTCACGTGGGAGCCGTAGACGACGATCGCGTCGCTTTGGCGGTACAGGAATTTCGTGAAGGGGAAGGAGATCCGGTGGAACAGCGTATCCGGGTGGTTCCAGATTCCGGTCCACAGGATAAATTTCTTCCCCCGCAACTTTGCGATGAGGAACGATGCCAGAAGGGGAACAGGCCCATTGATGCATTTGACCAGGTGCGTGTAGCCGGAGAACAGGAGTTCCCGGATCAGGCCGGGATTGATCCTGACCTTCGGCAGCAGGTTGAAGCCTTTGAGGTATCCGCCCCGAAAATCCCCCAGCAGCCTCTCCCCATCGTAGTACGATTCCTCCCCCGACGAGAAAAACAGGAACCGGATGTCGTACATCTTGTGCAGGAGCTCGAAAAGCCCCACCCGGTATGGGGAACAGAGATTCGTGATCAGCAGAATCTTCAAAATGAGTTACGAATTGGACCGATCTTGGAAGAGAAACGTGTTAACGCATTTCGCGAAGAGATCGTATCCCTCCTGTACCAAGTAGTTGTACATCTCCAAGTCTCGCGCACCCTCGATGCTGACTCCAAGCATCTCGACAAGTAGAATCACGGGCCGGAATCTACGCCAGTCGTTCGACCGTATCACGGCGAAGTCCATACCCTCTACGTCGATAGACAAGAAATCGATCCTTTGGCCTTCAGGAACGTATTCCGCCAAGATTTCCGCCAAAGTATGCGTTGCGAGACGCTTTGTAGCCAGGATATGGTACCCACAGTCCTCCGACTCGCGGGCGAGTTTCTCATCGAACGTATTGAGTGCCGGATCGTTGAAGATGAAAAAATCCCGGGTTTCCTTCTCCTGGGAGATTGCAAACTCGAGGTTGACATCTCTAGGGCGCATATTGCGAAAAAGACTCATCGAATCAGGCGTCGCGTCTATATTGATCCCGTTCCATCCCTGTTTATAGAAGTAGTAGCTGTTTGAAAAGCGGGTCGGATGGGGAGCGCCTACTTCCACGTAGAATCCCCGAGGTCGATTCTCGAAGACTCGACGCAGGATCATATCTTCCCCTTCCTGGGAATAGGACAAGACCGCATGGTCCCCGAGGCGCTTCAGCACCGCCTGAAAAATTGCGCTTAGCACCTGTGGTCTCAGGTTGAGGATACGCATATGGATTTTGTGGCCATACTATTCCTCAACGCACCGATTACCACTCGGCCCATATCGAAAAGAAAAAATGATGGCAACATCAACGGGGGGCATGTAAGCCGGGCGAAATTCCAGCGATATCGAATGCTGTTGGGAGATCGGATCGAGAAAAAGCTTTTTCCCAATTCCTTCCAACTCAGCATTCGGTTTTCATTGTTGAGCCCAGTGGCGGAAACATCGCTATTAACGACGGCGCCATAGTGTACGAAGAGTTCGTAGCCGTTCTTCTTCGCTCGATGCGAAAACTCGTAGTCTGCCCCGTAATGCGGAAGTCGAACTTCATCATACGGTCCGATATGCCGGAACACTTCCACCGGGATGAGAGTACCACGTCCCGAAAGCACGTCGACCGGCACGAGAGATTTGTTTTCCTGAATCGCGGAATCATATCGCTTTCCCCTGGACAATCGCGTGAATTTTGCCGTCCGCCAATCGATACGCACTCCGCCATCAGCAATCGTCTGGTGGTCTTCACTGGTTACGGCAACTGATCCAATAAGGCATTGGGGATGGGAGTTTGCAGCATCCGCAAGAATAGACAGATAATCCGGAGACACCTCGGTGTCGTTATTCAACGTCAGGATGTAATCGCCTCGCTTGGCACGTCCCAGCACATATTTCACTCCGAGGTTCGTTGCCCCGGCCCACCAAAGGTTTCCATCGCCTCGGAGAACGATGGTCGCGGGAAAATCTTTACTTATCGCTTCCGCTGTACCATCCGTGGACCCGTCGTCAACCACGATAGTCAATATCGCAGGGTGTGTTTGAAGGGACAGCGAATAAAGACATTTGAGCGTCAGATCCCTCCTGTTATGAACAGGTATGACGACAAACACATGGGAAGAATTGCTATTCGTGCTCAGATATCACCAAGTAATTGATTTAGCAGAACCACGCGGGAACCTATATTTCATAAAACCACTTCGCGAAAGCCATCTCCGGGTTCTACTTCAAGAAAGGGAGTAAAAATATATACATATATTATGGAGACGATCGCGATGATGGCGTAGTAGAACACCAGATTCGATATTATAGATACCCCGATGAAATTGAACACGAGTAACGATGCGAGCAATATTCTTGTTTTATCTAACTGTTTACTTTTCCTGATCGTTTCCACCAGAAAACCGACAATTACCGAGAGACCCAAAACCCCGCTCATAAAGAAGGTCGAGAAGATCTGACTCTCAAAGGATGCGTCTTCCCCAATGGCCTCCATCAAAATTTTCGAGATCCCCGCTGTTCCGTTTCCGAACACAAGGTGGTAGATATCCATATTTGGTATATAATCTAAAAATATCCCGTAATTGACCATCCTTCCGTATATCGTGTCAGTCTCAGTGAAATAATCGGCTATGGATGCTAAAAAGATATCGGAATAAACGGTGTAAACAATACCGAGGCCGAGAAAGCTCCATAGAAGAGGAGCGTGTCTCTTCATTACAGTGTATCTGGTAAGGAATATCATCCCCGTGACAGTGATTGATAATATCCCGAAACGGGAAGTATTCAGGATGGCCGCCAGGAAAGTCAACACCAGCAGGGGGATATAACGCCGATTCCCGTTATGCAAGAACTGGATCCAAAAGATCAAATTGTAAAATGGGAGTTGGGTGCCCCAGTAGTTGTGCTGGCCGAGCAAACCGGTAAATGGCAACTGCAGGGAGAATAACTGCGCAAAATCGACACCCAAAAGCCGAAACACGAGGCGTTGCTGCATCGCGGATCCTGTCGCATAACCGTGGCCCAGTTCCTCGTTTAGGCCTTGGTAAACAGTTCCTATTACTTCTCCACTACGAGATTCGTATATCGAGAATAAAAACTGTAAAACAAATGCAACTGCAACCAAAAAGGACAGATAATTGAAAAGTTCGATTTTGTTCCTGTCGCTGAAAGTACTGAAATACAAAATAATAAGCAGAGACAAGATAATCCCTGAACATATGCTGAAGAAATCGGTGAGCGTGTATGACTCATCAAATATGTGGATGCCCGCTATACCAACCAGAAAGATCCCAAGGAAAATGAACGAGGTTATCCTACGCAACGAATCAATCCATGGAAATCGGCTCATCCGGACTAAGCAGACAATTATCAACATTATCATGAGACTGTATTGGATTGTCTTGAATCTGCTCTGAACAAACCCCGATAGAATCCCGAAGAGGGGAATAAAAATGCAGACGAATAGAAATACCGCCCACTTTTTCACAGACCGTTCCCTCGATCGCCGAAAACAGTTATATCGAGAGAATCTTTCTTGTCAACGGGAAATTGCCTCAAGGATCGACTCCAAACTCCCATTGAATCCCTCTTGGTTCCACAAGGAATCCTTCTGGTACCCTTTTTCGATGAGGGTCTTCCGCGCTTTTTCATTGCAATAAACAGAGGCAATCTTATCGGCGATGTCATTTGCGTCATCCGGATTGAAGAGCAATGCCGCATCCCCCACTTGTTCGGGAATCCCATAAATATTGGAAGTAAGAACCGGACATCCCAGCGCAAATGCCTCCAACTGCGGGATATTGGTGGGGCCGAAGAACGTTGGCATGACGAGTGCTACCGCCTGCTTATAGAGCGCTACAATTTCTTCATCGGTAACGTAGGAGAGGTAATATACTTGGTCTTTAATTCCAAAATCACCAACTGCTTGAAAGAATTCTTCGGATCCATTTTCTCTGGAACCGGTGAACACAGCGTTTACCACCATATCCCTTTCCTTCAAGATCACCATCGCTTTCATCAATCCCAAATGATTTTTATGCTTCCAAAGTTGAGCTGGGTAATAGATGTATCTTTCGGGTAAGCGATATCGTCCCAAGGCGACCGGTTTGTCGCGGTACTCATAAACGTATGAAGGTGCTACGTAAGGCAGAACGTGGATACGGGACTCATCGACGTTATAACTTTCTATAACGTGTTCTTTTCCCACCTCAGAGTCAACGAGGATAGCTTTTGCATGTTTGCATATCTTGCTGTAGTGATCGTCCCTTACTTCTCGAAGTCCATTCGCTGAAACCTCCGGGAAAGTGGGCTCGTACCTGTGCATCAGGTCGAAGATCGGGGACACGGCCGGAGAGTGTGATTCGTAGACGTATGAATCGTTCCCCGGGTAGATCACAACGTGCGGTTTGATCTGGTGGAGCAGCCGATGGAGAGGATGTACAAACCTGTTGATCGTCCTCCACGCCAAGAGCCCAGAAGGTAGCCAAAGCAGTACCATCTTGATTCCATTGGCAAGCCGACCACGTTCGCATTTGTAAACTGCGTATCCTTCCGCCGGGAGATGCTTCCGCCACTCGTCGTTGAAATAGATAACTGATAACTTAAATCGGTCTTTGGGGAGACTGCAGACGGCCTCCAGCATAGACAAGGAGTATTGAAACTTTCCGCCTCCATGTGGTAGGGCCGTAAGGACTATAGCGATATTTTTTTTCACAAGTGTAGTTTCAGGCAGGGAATGATGCCAATAATTGAGGTGATTAAGCACTACTTGACAGTGCGGGATGGGATGATAACCCACCCACTAACTGCCAAGTATCAGTTTTTATGGATTTTCATTTCCCTCGTAATCTGGCCGATCTGTGACGGGAATGAAGTAGCCTTTGCAGGAATCGTATTGCCGCGCGAACAGCATGTTATGCCACGTTTTGAGTGTACCGTCTTTGAGTACGGAGTGATAAATGACATGCCCAATAATGTAGAGTGGCTTGGTTCCGTCGTAGCTTTCAGGAACCTGAGTGTTGATATTGAATCGGCCATATTGCCCAGACTCCAATTTGGTGACGGGTTTATCCTTGTTATTGACGAGCCGTTCCCCTTCAGTCGGGACCTTGCCAGCATATGGTCTCGACATTGGCAGCGGACCTTTCCACCAAGCCATGTAAGTACTTTCGCCTATAATTGCAGTCGTGGAGCCAACATTAAGGACAGAAATCGCCCCCTCCAGCTTTTGGCCTGGCACCAAGGTCAGTGGCTTGGAGAAGTCGTACCCCTTAGGCAATGGAGCGTCTCTCGGATACCAGATCGCGATACCATTGGTTATCAGTTTTGGCGGATTTGCGAGGGTTAAAGTGACGTGGCTTTGCCTTGTGTTGATTTTCAAAGCATTGTCGGAAATATTGTTAGATCGTTTGGCTTCTTTAGCGAGTTTATTAGTCGCTTCGGCCTGAGTGATGGCTTGCCTGATCAAATTGTCAGTCTGAATTGCGGTTTGTTTTCCAGATTCTTGAATGTATTTTAGTTGGTTATCCATGACCTTCAGTTGACTATCCATCGCCTTCCATTGTTGGGAAGCGTAATAAACATAGTAACCAGTTAATACAGCAATAGCAACGGTAGCTAGCGCTGTCCAGAAACTCGAAGGTGGGAACTTTGATTTTATCTTTTTAAAGTTCCCAAACATCCATATATCCTCTTTTTAATAGGAAGCACATTGGTAGCCATAGGAGTATTAGGTATAGCAATTGATTATAACAATCTAAACCAATGTTTCTTTTGTCCACTACCTGATTTTATTGTTTTTCATTTGTTGTTTATACAGTGGCTATTCTATTATGCAGGTAATTATGGCGTATTCCGAAGAGAGAAACTTCCGAAAAGAGGTCCCTGCTCAAATCGACGCGAGTAAATGGAAATCGTATGAGTCCCTGTTTTCAGTGTATCTTTCTTCATCTGCAGACGAGATGCAAGATCCGCCATGGTTCCGCCTTCCCGTTCTTCCTCGATCAAATGAATATAAGTGGGACTCGAGAAAAATGCTTCCTTGTTCAGAAGTATATCCACGCCCCGATATGCCGGGACAAAGTCTTCCCATAGAAACATGTTGATGAACGGATTCATGGCCATAACAAGTCTTCCGGGACTACCGATAGGCGCACCTGTAGAGGTTACTACATGGTTGAGTATCAATGCTTTCTCCCTGCCGTACAGGGAATACTTATCGTGCTGGTAATAGGAGTACCCGATGATGCCGAACCATGAAGCGAGCACTGCCACGGAAATAACAACATCGATGATTTTCTTCACATTCTGTCCCGACATCTCGATCCTGGAATTGATCGCCACCAAGATCATCGTCACCAATAAAGGGATCAGGAACCAGTAGTATCTCGGCTCCCCAATAGGTTTCCAATTACCATGAGAGAAGAAAAACATCGTCAAAATTCCCAGGAAGCCTACAAGGCACATCAGGCTGACAACGAACCAACGCAGAACGACACGGGACTTCTCGTTTCTCTTCCAAAGTCTGACGGAAATGAGAATCACAACAAGCGCGGCAAGCAATGAAATCCCATCCAGTATGATGGCCTGAAAGTGCCTTAGACCAAGGGCCTGCATGAGTCGGGAGAAAAACTTGTCCGCATGAAGAGGCGCAAGGAACACAGCCTTCAATACGCCTGTGATCCATCGCCAATCCCAGGAAAACCCCTGTATGGGAGAATTCGTATGGAGATTCGAGGCGCCTCCAAACCTGTTATTTGCGTACCAGATAACCAAGTAGGTGACGACAGGAAGGAATACGAAAAACAGGACACGTTGGATGGCCTGCCTGAAATCTCTCCCGTAGTAGATCAACAACCATACAACGCCGATGGGGATCAGAACCAACCCTTGATATCGGAACAAGATGAGAATCGAAGCCGTCACTGAACCAACCAGGATCTTCGATATGGGCAGTGCTTTCTTGGGATCCACCGTCTCGAGACTTATCCCCGACATGCTGGACAGCATCAACGGGAACAGGGCCCAGAAGGCGAGATCCGTGGGCGAATAGGCATAATAGATCGATGAAAAACAGAGAAAAGCGAGAAACAAGTATTTTGAAGGCTTCGTTTCGATGTGGCTATCCAGAATCTTGGACCAAAGAAACACACCCAAAACGACAAACAGGATCTTGAGGAACTTGCAGGCAAAATCCAGCGACATCCCTGTTTTTAATAGCCCCGCGATAGCAATCGAATACCCCGGCGGCCATGCGATCAGATAATCGTATTTCGGTTTGGAAAGATCTCGTGCAGGTTCCCAAGAACATGTATACCCTTTACCGCTCGCCAACCGGCTTGCAGCCTGAAGTTGCCAACTCTCGTCCGTACCGGGAACATATCCATTCGACAAGAGGACCATAAAGAACGGAACCAACAGTATCGATGCGAGAAATACCTTGGCCCGACCGTCTTTCACAACGATGGAACCATCTATCTCGAAGTCTCCGCCGCCCACTTCCCTGCTCTAAATCCGTTTCATGATGTGGACTGTGAAGCAGTTCGCAACCAGCAAGAGGCAGTTGACCGAGAAACTGATGAGGAGCAAGGTTTCGCTCTCAAGCGAGAGCATTCTGAATCCCATGGCATACCATTTCATGAATATCAGAAGGAACGCCGCAAAACTCAACGCCACCATCATCACGGAATACCAGAACAGTTTGTCTTCGGTTAGCTCCGACAAATACAGATAGATTTTGTTGCTATGGTTTTGCTTTGCGGAAAGGAACATTCCGATCGAAAAGATGGTTATCCCGAGACAACTGAACAGCAAAGCGAACATCATTGTGTGGAGACCAAGGACGGAGGCGAACAGGATATAAACCGGTCCGAACAGTACGCTCAGGATGAGCGTAAGCCACGATGCCAGCCAGATCGATGACCCTGCGTAATAGAAAAAGTCAGGGGCTTCGGACAGGATCTGGAGCAAGTGCCTCATGCCGTCCCGCCAGGTTTTCAGATGCGGGGTTCTTTCGCGCAGGTCAGGGCGCAAAGAGATCGGCACCTCGCCGATGTGAGCCCCGTGTCGGAATGCCTTCACCAGCATTTCCGAGGCAAACTCCATCCCCTTGCTCTGCACGTTCCACTTGAGGAACTCCTCCCGCCAGAAACAGCGAAACCCCGAATTGCAATCAGAAATCTTATTCGACTTGCTTTGGTAAAGAAGGTTGATGAAGAAGGTCAGGATTGGCGTACCCAGATATCGGTGAGCGAAGGGCATTGCGCCCGGATGGATCTCGCCCTGCAGTCTGGAGCCAAGGACAAGATCGTAGCCCTGCGTCAGGCGACCGATCAGTTTCGGAGATTCGAGGAAATCGTACGTGTTGTCGGCATCGGCAAATATGATCGCCTCGTTCTTCGCATTCCGTATGCCGTTTTGCAGCGCAGCCCCATACCCCTTTTCCGGGCAATGGACCACCCTTGCGCCGAGGCTTTCGGCGATCGCCACGGACCGATCCGTACTTCCGTTGTCCGACACGATGACCTCGACTTCAGAATCAGACAGATCACCCTTGATCAGGTTGTTGATTTTTCTCAGCACCTCTCCGAGGGTTTTTTCCTCGTTAAGGCAGGGGATGACGAAGGAGACCGACGGATTCCCTCTTCCGACGACCGGCACCGTTCCCTTCATCATGCGAGACCTCCCGGATGGTTGGTGGAACTGTCGTCGAATTTTCGGAAGGATACTTTCAGTTCCTGTGGCAAGGTAAAATCAGGAACGGGGTTCTGGTTCAACAGGCTTATCAGACTGTCACTCCTGAATCCGACATCCAGCCCGATGCCTTCGGCCGATTTCAACGCCATATACGGGAATATCCATGGGATCGGGACAAGACGGATGACCCGTCCCCGAGACCTGGCTATGACCCGCAGGATGTCACTGAACGTCATCGGCTCGCTGTATGCCGCCGAAATCGGTCTTGCCCATGGTTCCCTCGAACATCCACAGCGCAAGACGAGGTCGGCCAGGTCGTCCTCGTGCACGAGGTAGAGGAGTTGTTTCCCGCCTCCCAAGACAGGAAGGATGGGGCTTTTTGTGACAAGACTGTTCAGTGCGCCCATCATCCCTCCCGGACGTTTTCCGTAGACCAATCCAGGCCTGATAACAAAACCGCCTCCATCCAGAACAGTTCTCTCAATCTCGAGTTTCGCCTTACCGTAGAGAGAGGATGCACCTTCATAAGCACTTATCGTGGACATAAAAAGGATCCTTTTAACGCCAGCTGACTTGGCTATATCGAAGAGGCGCAACGTACCTACCACGTTCACCCGGTGAATATCGGGCCACTTCTTCTGCTTGAAGTCGTATGCACAATGGACGAGAACATCCACCCCTTTTAAAGCATCCGGATCGACACCGGCGTCCAGCGAAAAGTTGATGAAATTTCTGCTGCCGGAACCTTCCGGCGCTTTCCGTGCGAGTTCATAGATGACCTGGTTTCGTCTCCGCAGATAACCCACGATCTTCGAGCCTACGTAACCGTTGGACCCTGTCACGGCCCAGACGCGACGGACATCATCGTTCTTCGTTGCGCCATTTTCCCAAATTGGATTGTTCGATCGATCACTCATGTTTGGTCATATTCGGAGCCGATGCGATGAGCGTTGGCCATGGCGCTATAAGTGATTGTCGTTGCGGGGATGCTCGGGAAAACCGTGGAGTCGACGGCGTGGACTCTCTTGAATCCGGGAGGACGCCCAAGACGGTCGCTCTCAAACCCCTCGGGCCTTTCTCTCATGGGAAACGTCCCACCGATGTGAAAACCACGCCCCGGGACCGCCAGTGTCGCGGCAGGAGACAGCGGTACGGCTCGAAGTTCCTTTCTGCAGGATCCCAACTTCAAAAGGATTCTATTTACGGTTTCCTTAATCTTGGGATTCGACTCGGACTTGACCTGTAGCACGTCCCCGAAGGCCGACCGCGCGGATTCATTTTTCATCAATCTTACATGGACCTTCGCCGATTCGTTCGAGTGCAGATATCCCTGAACGACGAACAGCCGCCCAATCTCTTTCAATATGACGCTTTTGAACAAAGGGTACCCGATCCGCAACATCCGCCTGATCGCTTGAAGATAAAGTTCGTTGAAAGAATACAGTTGCAGGTGCACCGTGTACCTGCTGATATTTTCGTCCCAAATTTCCATAAATATCTGGGATAGAGTGTGCAAGTTTTTCTCAACTGGCGCAGATTCGTACCGGAGCAAGGGAGCGAGGAAGTATTGGCTATCCATCAAAACCAGATCCTTATCGTAGGCGCCCAAGGATCTCAGCAGAATTCCGGTCGTCGAGAGGACTCCCGCGGCAAGGTACACACGTGACCCGTCATAAACAATCTTTTCTCCCGTTCGACGTGAACAGCCGATGATCTTTACCCCTTCCCCCTTCTCTTCCACTCGTTCCACGACGACGTCGCCCACATATGTAAACCTATCATTGGGCAACGCCTCCACGGAGAAAGCGGACGAGTAGATCGCCTTCAACGGACAGCCGTACATGCAAAGTCCGCAGTAGATGCACCCTTTATCTTGCCCTATGTCGTTCGACCGCACTGCCAACCGGGAATGCCCAAACCATAACCCTTTGGCATTCAGCGACTCTTTATTTTCTTCGAGTCGAGAAAGGAAACGGGTCGTCTGCCCGGAAACCTGGAGACCATCAATAGGTTCCCTCGCATTGATAGGGAAAAACCTCTCAAGGTCGTCGTGATAAGCGGCGACAGGCATGATGGACGATAGGGCCTTGTAATGCGTCGCCAAATCAGCTGAACTGATCGGCCAATCCTTCAGGTCATCGTCTCTGTACGGTAATATTGCAGCTCCCCAAACGGTGCTCAATCCGCCCTTGGCCAGCGACGGGCAGGCCCCGAATCGATCCGTCTGCATCGGAATAAACCTGCCCGTTTCACGGTAAGGAAAGTCGGAACCGTAGGCATATTTCAGAGGCACCCCTCGCAAAGATGAGGAGATGGCCGCCTTCATGAAACTCAGCCTGTCGTCGCTCCAGGTTTCCGGGGGTGTGTTGCGGAGATCCTCTATCATCATGGATCTTTCCGGCTCGATCTCGATCCCCGCATCGAGCATGGTGACCTTCAATCCTTTGGTGAGCAGGGCGAAAGCGCAGGCAACACCGGCAGGTCCGGAACCGATTACAAAAATCATCGGGGAGGTTATCGGGGTGCCAGACCTTTTAATTCGCTGACGCTATCGCATATATACCGGATCTGTTCCTCCCCCAGATTCGACCCCGAAGGCAGGTACATACCGTCCTCCGCGAGGCGGTCGGAGACCAAGTAGCTGCCCGCGCAGTCGCACCCGTACTTCCCCAACGCCGGCTGGAGATGCATTCCGACAAAGAATCTCCTGCTGTCGATCCCCTTCTCCTTGAGCGTCCCCATCAACGCATCTCGCGACAAACCGAACGCTTTCCTATCCACCACGATCCCGTTCATCCAGTAAACATTCTTTGTCCCGTCTTTCTCGGGCTGCAGGGATATTCCGGGGATTCCTTCCAGGTGTTTCCGATAGAGAGCGTTGTTTCGCCTTCGCATCTCGATATACTCCGAGATCTTCTCGACCTGCGCCAGCCCGATGGCCGCGAGCAGGTTCGACATCCTGTAATTGAACCCGATATGTTCGTGGAGGTAGTTTCTCTCGCCCTTCAACGGAAAGCAGAGGTTCCTGTAATAACGGCACTTCTCCGCAAGGGCGTCATCGTCGGTCACGACCATTCCTCCCTCGCCGGTCGTGGCGATCTTGTTGGCGAAAAAGCTGAACGCCGCAACCTTCCCGAACGAGCCCGCCTTCTTCCCCTGATATTCCGCCCCGTGGGCCTCGGCGGCGTCCTCCACGACCGCGAGACCGTGCCGCGTCGCGATCTCGCCGATTGCCCCCATGTCGCAGGGATGGCCGTAGATATGGACCGGCATGATGGCTTTCGTCCGGGCCGTGATCTTCTCCTCGATCTTCGCCGGGTCGATATTCCATGTGTCCGGCTCGGCATCGACGAAAACGGGGACCGCGCCGCAGTAGCACACGGCGAAGGCGCTGGCGATCATGGTGAAGTCGGGGACGATGACCTCGTCCCCCTTTCCCACGCCGATCGCGGTGAGGGCGAGGTGAAGCGCAACGGTCCCGTTGCACGCCGAGATGCCGTGTCTCACCCCGCAATACTCCGCAAACGCATCCTCGAACGCCGTAACGTATTTGCCGGCGGACGAGATCCACCCTGTCGAAATCGCCTCCCGGGCATATGCCAGCTCGTTGCCCAGCAGGGCAGGCTCGCAGACGGGAATGAACGACTTACTCAACGGCTTTCCCTTCAAAGCGGACCTTGTCCGCGTCCCCGGAGTATGGCCCCTGCTTCACCTCGATGATCTCTGTCTCTTCCAGCATCGTAAATCCGTGGCCGCCGCTCGCCAGCAGAATGATGTCGCCGGTTTTCAATACCCTGCTTCCTACGAAATCCCTCTCGTCCGAGTAGAAATCGATCCTCACTCTTCCTCTTCGCACGAAGAGAGTCTCCTGGGTATAGTGGACGTTCCGCGCGATCTTGTTGTGGACGTGCGGAGGAATCCTGTACCCCGCGGGGCGATTCATGTACGCCAACTGCTGGGAAAAATCGTCCGGGGTGAAAAACTCTATTTCCGCCCTCTTGAACTCCGACGGGATGATGATCGCCAAGAGGCGCTCACCGTGCTCGATACGCTCAACCATTTTCGTTTCCTTCATGTTCGCAGAGATACGGCCCTCGCCGCCACGGCAATGTTCCACGTATCCAGGGAAACGGCCGCACCGGACTCGAGGAAGGGGCACATTTCGAGCAGATCGAATCCTGCCGTCTCCAGGAAAAACTTCAACTCCTGCGCAAAGAAATAACGCATCCGGTGTGTTTCCCTGATCTCTCCGGAAAATGCGCCCTTCTCGAATACCAAAATCTGGTAATCGACCGAAACCCACTGGTGGACAACATCGAGCTGAGGACGCACGAGGCGAAGGATCTTCTTTCCGTCCTTGGCGTATTCCTGGATCCTTGTCTCCGGTTGAGCATGCAGCACCGCCGGGCCGAACCAGACGTCGAAGATGAACACACTACCGGGATCAAGATGCGCTCGTGCCGTTCTTAACCCTGCAATGAAATCTTCGTTGGAGCCCAGATACCCCATCACGGCGAACATCGAGGTTACCAGATCGTATTTCATCCCATCCCGGTAAGTAGTCGCATCCCCGATTTCAACTCGGGCTCTCGTGCTCACTCCAGCGGCCGCGATTTTTCCTCTTGCGATCCCGATCATATTTTCCGACAGGTCGATCCCTTTGACGTCGTGCCCCCTTCTGCAAAAAGGGACCACGTGATTCCCGGTGCCGCAGCCGATATCCAGAACAGATTTCGGTTTTTCCAAACCGTGGCGCCTTGCCAGCGCAAGAACGAAATCGACTTCCTTTTCGTAATCCTTGCTCTCGTAATAAAGGTCGTAGAAGGACGCATATTCCCGAAATATGTTCATCGCCACGTAACTTCTCCCGACCTCTTCATACGGCCACCCTTTCCCCAAGCGATTGAACCACCCTGTCCACGATCACCTCTTCGACGGGAACATCCACCTTATGCAACAGTTTTGGGCGAATCGCGTCTTGTATCCTGAGTCGGCCCTGTTTCCAAGACTCGAACGTCTCTTCCGTCGATGTGATGTTTCCGAGAAAGGAAACAAGGGCGTCCAAATCCGTGAAAGTTTCCGCGGCTCCCCCGTATATCTCCTGAAATCTTTTCTCGCGATCCAGCACCACCGAAATGATCACCTTGCCGAACTCCATTGCTTCCAGGGCCAGTGTGGAAGATTTCGTTATGACGACATCGGATACGTTGATGCAATGATAGGGAGATTCCCTCTTGTCGATCAGGTGCACGTTTGCGGGATGACGATAGTGATCCAATAGGTCCTGCCAGAACAGCTCGGATTCCGCTGGGTGTGGCTTGATGATAAATGTAGTATCGGGCGATGACACTGCAAAGTCGATCAGGCAGGTCGCTACCGATTCATGCTCCTTCGGGCTGATGTGGCCTCTCAAGTAACCGGATGGAACATAGAAAATATTGTATCTGCCGAGTGGAACCGACAATACTTCCAAGGAGTTTTCAACCGTGAATTGCCTCTTGAAATCTTGTATGAGGCTCGCTCTGCCGAAACCGACAACGGCGGTGTTGTCCGATTTTCCCATGTTCATTTCATAAATATCCCTGTCTTTTTCACTGATCAGCATCACAAGATCCGGCCTGCGCTCCATATTGCAATAGGGGATAGGAAGGTTGATCCCTACCGCAAAATCGAAGACCAGCGTGTTCCTCTTCCCGTCAACCCGTTGCCCCTCCTTCAACAACTCATGGAAAATAATGCCGGGTTCCAGAATATTTTCCCCCCACGTCCGCAATGCGGCAGGAGTAATCCGTTCCAAATACCTTTTCGCAGCACAGTACAGGAACAGTCGCGAGAGGAGATGGGTTGCCAGAAATCTCCTCACAACCGGGCGCAATAACCCTCCCAGATGCACACTCTCGTGAATAAGCGATGTGTCATCGCTGAATCGAGACCCTTCCTCCCGGAATCGACGTAATACGTCTATGTAACTCCTCATTGAAGAAATTACGTCTTTTGTCGTGATCCATGCTTCTATATTCTCTGCCTCCAATTGCATCGCCTGTATTTTCCTGCACCCGCAAGGAGCGTCCCAGCATACTGCAACTGCACTGTAACCATCCCTTCGCTCGAACTCACGCATGACGATCGCCGCATTTGCGACATGTTTGTCAGCAGAGCTGGCCAACAGGAATACGACATTCCCAGGCTTGTGGGCTGCCTTCGGCTCTCCCAGGGTAGACAACTTGCACCGAAGAATTCGCCCAAACAACGAAAGGGCTTTCAACAGCGTGATGACGTTTCCGAAAAGATACAGCTGCCGCTCCTTGCCGAGGATCTTTCTTCTTACTGCGCAAAGACCAAACACTACCCCAAGACGATATCGGAAGCTTATGACCTCTCGCACGGCTATCCCCTCGGTCCTTGCCGTTTCCAGAAGGATGTCATCCTCCCACATTGTCTGGATGGATCTCGGCAGGACAACCTCCCGAATTTCTCTTGAAAGAAGAGCCTTGTAGGAGTTGACCAGCAGCAAGGCATCCTGTATCCGCTGTGTCGTGTCGCCACCTTCGGTCCACTTGATCCATTCGAGAAGATAGCCTGGGATGTCACAGTTCGATCGGGTCAACCATTCGTTTACCCTTGCTCTAATTCTCATTACGTCGTCTGCGACGGAGAACATCGATTCCATCTGCTCGATCGGAAGGACTTCCGCGACGCGAGCATCCTTGGAGGCTACCCGTTGAACGCGGAAGTCATCTGTTGCGACCAGGATCTTATCGCAATTACCGGCGGAAACCATTTTGATGAGGGGATAATCCTTTCCCCGCCGGCATACGAAAAGTGAAGGCACGGGTCAGGTTTGCTTCGGGGAGGGAGGTGCGAGATAAGACTTCAGAAAAGAGATCTCGTCTTCATCGAAGGACCGAAGGAGAAAGAGAACTGCAACATAGAGGATGATCGCCGTGGGGATCAGAAGGAGGAACACCACGGAGGGCTTTTCGACGATCCTCATCGCATGATGCAGACACAATCCCATGACCACGCTGGAAAGCGACACTTTCAACAGGAAGACCTTGTCGTAAACAATCTTCATCAACTTTCCGCAATTGTAGTTCAGGAACAGGAACGAGATCGAAAAACTAACCAGAGATACCACGGCAGCAATGAGAATGTCCCGGTAGAAGTGCATGAAGATGAGGTTCAACGAGATGCCGAGCAATCCCGCGATGACGTTCGAATAGAAAATCAGCTTTGTCTTCATCTTCACGAACGCCACGCCGAACGACAGGATAATGTTCAACCCAAAAAAAAGGATCCCCACCGCAATGATCGGGGTGATTCCGTACGATGCGTCGGCCACTTCCTTGTTGGCGAGGAGCATCAGCAGGTAATGACCGAGAACGAAACAACCCGCGATGAAAGGAATCGCGAGCATGAGATAGAACTTTATCGCCTTGTTCAACAGTTTTTCGGCGCTTCCTTCCTCGTGCTCGTCTACCGCTTTGCTCAGCAGGGGGGGAAGGGCAATCCCCATGATTTTCGGAAACATGATCACAAGCGCGCCCAGCGTATATGCTGGGTTGTAGTACCCCACTTCCTTCGCGGACATGTAATAAACGATGACGAATCGGTCACTTCCTGCCATGACGAAATCGATGATGTAGGAAAACAGGATCGGAAGGCCGAGTCTCATGTCCGACGTGATTTCCGACAGGCGCAGCCTCGGCTTCTCGATCCCGATCTCGCGGAGCATCTTCCAGAGCATCGGAACGGCGACCGCGAAGATCGATGCCGACATTGCCAACAGAAGGTAATTCATGCCGATCTTCGGCAGCAGAAAAACCCCGAGCACGGTGAGCAGAATGAAGAGGTAAGGGTTCGCCGCCGTTGCCAACGAAAAATGGCCCATGCGATGGGTGTAACGGAAGTAATCCGTTGCCTGACTGTATAAAAATGTCGCCGGCAGAATACTGCCAACAAGGAACCAGGAATAATACGTGCTGGTTTTTATGAAAAGGGTGTTCACCGTATTCCCGAAATAAAAAACTAGGACCGTGAGAATCGCAACGGAAATCCCCTGGAAATAGAACTGGGGGAAAAACAGGTTCCGTTTTTCCTCCACCCCCACCGCCGAAGGCATGAAGCGTTGATACTGAAAACCGACACCGAAAGAAGATATTCCGAACACGATTCCGATGAATGAAGTTACCAATATGAATGTCCCATAAGTATTTATCCCAACATTTTTTATAAGTAACGGAAGAAGGATGATGCCTTTTGCATACAGGACCAGATGGCCCAGCAGTAACACCAGGTTATTCTTCAGGAAAGATTTGTGTACGGACATCTATGCTGTCAGGAATTGCAAAATCTACCCATTAGGACCTGTAAGGTATACCGTGCGTTGAAAACGCTTCCAAGACCATGCACGATCTTGTCGTAGATGTCGGACCGTCCTCTGGATTTAAGAACGTTGTAAAGCCCACCCCAATATGGCTGCATCCGTTCCAGTCGTTTCAGGTTTTTCACGACCTTGCTGCCCCGCCTCACGCTCTCGGGAAAACCACCGGTCGGATGGTCGACCGGCCGAAACAGGCCGAAAATCTGTTCGCCGCATACGACAGGTTGAAAACCTGCTTTCTGCATCAACATCTGACGGCCTCGTAAGAAATCAGCATCCCCCCGAGTACGCGATATTCCGCCACTCGGGGAGCAGAGCGGGATGATCGAGCAACCGGCATACGAGAAGACGCACA
>Ga0172369_10002758_pt1 | contig 23683 bp, 22 predicted proteins | sample LakKiv25m_FD_114539 | JGI IMG/M metagenome (GOLD analysis project Ga0172369, IMG submission 114539) | Freshwater microbial communities from Kabuno Bay, South-Kivu, Congo - kab_022012_11.25m | ecosystem: Environmental > Aquatic > Freshwater > Lake | place: Democratic Republic of the Congo...
ATTGAGATTTACTTCTCATATTTTATCAGTATCCTTCTTCAATCCATTGAACGAAATCATTATATTTGGAAGGGAAATTCATATATTTTTTTGCATTTTCTCCCCTTCTTCGCACTTGTTCCATATCATTCCAATATGCAGCTTCAAGTTCTGTAGAATATCGTCCAATATAAATTTGCTTATAATTAATCCACATTGTCGCATGCCAATGGTTTCCACATTTGGAAACGTTTCTATATGGTGGTATTTCTCTATCCGCATACGATTCAAGTAATATTTGTTCAAATTTATCTTTTTTCCTTTTAAGATAAAGTGTTGCGTCTTTATATAACCAATTATAAAATTTTCGAACATTTCCTTTTCCAGAATATGCTAATATAGACCAGTTATCAGTATGTTGTTGTATTTTATTGGATCCTCTATTTTTGCCTCATTAAAACCTTTAATTCTTAGTTTACAAGAAGGACATGTTCCGCAATTTGTTCCATTATAACATGTCAGTGTATATTTATACCAATCAAGTTTTCCAAAACTTAGCATCAATTTAACAGTTTCTGCTTTAGTTAGCCACATTAATGGAGTAAAAATATTAATATCACAATCACCTGCCAAATTTAAAGTTACATTAATTGATTTAATAAAAATATCTCTACAATCTGGATAACCTGAGTAATCAGTTTGACAAACTCCTGTTACTAAGTTTTTAATATTTCTAATATAAGCAACTGATCCAGCATTTAAAAGAAATTGCATATTCCTAAATGGTACAAAAGATGCTGGTAGAGTATTGTCCCATTCACTATTTGAGGAAACGTCTTTTGATTTATCTATTAACGCAGATTTTGTAACTTGTGAGAATAATTGTTTTATATCTAAAATAACATGTTCTTTAACATTTGCAAGTTCAGATAATTTTTTTGAACATTCTATTTCTTTCACATGTCTTTGACCATAATCAAATGATATTGTATAAATGTTTTTAAAATTTTCAACTGCCCAAGCTAAACATGTTGCTGAATCTTGACCACCACTTAATAAAACTAAACAACTTTCTTTCTCTAGACTACGCATTATTTATTACCTCCATTTATTTAAAGAAAAAATGTAATTTGATACTTATATTATTTCTATATAAAAATTGATAATAATAAAAATCATCGGCAAGATCTAGTTAAAGCTCTTGCCGATGAAAAAATTATTTTTCTTCACTGTTTTTAATAGCGGCACCAATTTCTCGTCCTCTATTATATTCACCAATAGAGCCATCAAAATCTGGTACAGGAAAAACATCAAATATATCACTAGTTGATCCTGTTTCTTTTCCTTCTTTAATACCCGCGTTAAATGCTCTTTCTCTGTCGTCTAACATGTCTTCATCCTCCTTATTTTTATATTTCTTTTTCTAATGAAACTACACAAATATCTCTGGATATAACTTCTTAAAATCTTCCTGTAAAGGAATCATTATTTCTCGCATCTGTTCGTGTGCATCTGGAGCTGTCCGAAGTTTGAAAATATGCTTCCACTCAGCTAAATCAGCTGTCACTACAATTTCAGTTTTAAGAGAATTTGGAAGGACACTTCTAGCTCTTCCCGGAATCCACTTATGTTCATTTACTAAGTGGAAATATTTCTTTTCCTCATAACACATAGAATCAAACCAATCGAAAGCTTCGTGGGAAATATTAATAGGAGGATTATCTAAAGTGAATTCTCCTTCTTTAAGACAATCTTCTAACCAAATTGGGATAGCAAACGCAAGATGCTGTCCAAATCGATTTTGACAGTAATTGCACCATCTTGTACTTTCTTGAGCATAAGCTGGTGGACGATGGCGAACTTGCTCATGAGTTACTCCACGATCACAAACCAATTTTACTGTCGCTGATAACATGTCCCATCTCTTCTCGTGGTAGATGTGCTTTAATTCGTTTTCTTCACCATTAAGATAATCGTTCTTTCCAGGATTCTTAAAATCTTGTTTATCTGCAAAATCCCATTCATCGAAAGCTCTAATATTTCCAGAAACTAGTGTTCCAATATAATAAATCTGTAAGAAATTGAGAAATTTATAATGTGGCAAAGTAATTGTCGGATAATATCTTATTTCCCAACTATGTTCTATCATAGCACAATGCCCTCTATTCTTAAGCAGTTGTACGAATTTTTCAGATGATTCTTCTGTAATTTTTTCTTCCGACTTATAACAAATCCTTCCAGCTACTTCAATTAAATTATTTGGTTTATTATAACTATAAGGCAATTCTGGTTTATATGATGCTGCAAAGATCCTATAACCTGGTTTTACTAAACGCATTTATTTGCCTCCATTAAATTCTTTGTTTTTTGCAAAATGCTGAGACTATTTTTAAATAAAATATAATCAATACAATCTCTAATTGTTGAATCATAAAAGTACTTTAGACCAGAAAGATTTATTAGAACTTTATAAGATATTTCATGTATCATATTTGATCCTTTTTAAATGGCGGAAGGTACAGGATTCGAACCTGTGGACCTTTCGATCAGCGATTTTCAAGACCGTCTCCTTAAACCACTCGGACAACCTTCCGTTTATTTAAAAGATAAATACTGCGGCAGCTATCACTGAAGTGAAGTTACCTTTCTGAACATTTGCGGCCATGGTAATATTTCTAGTACCAACAATTTTGCCACTTATTTTGAAGATCTCTTTTCGTTCGTCCCAACTATCATCGATGTTAAAATCAACTCCAAGAGTTGAGGCCAACATTCCTGCAGCAAGATCTTCAGCGTAGTCTCCTGCTTCTTTTTCATTTTGTCCAAAAGAATGGTGTTCGCTGATATATCCATATGTGTCTCTATTAGTTGGAACAGCACAACCAACAGCAGCTGCAAGCAAACGAGAATTTTCACCACTACAATTTCTACTAAGAACACAATATGTAATTGCCCCAGGAATAAGATATGTCAATCCTTCTTCAGAAGAAATAATTTCACATTTAGGTGGTAAGATACTTGAAACGGTAACCAAGTTACATTTTTCAATTCCAGCATTTCTTAAAGCGCGTTCAAATGAATGAAGTTCGTCTTTGTGATGACCAACCCCTCTTGTGAAGAATATCTTTTTTGGCACAAAATTTTTCATTTTGCCTCCTATTACATTTTATTATAAAAATTTAACATATTTGTAAGATCTTGAGTGAACAATTCATTTAAATCTCTATCGTTTCTTGAAGCCTCATATGCTATATGTATGACTTCATGTAATGTATATTTCTTAACATCACCATCATCTATATTTGTCCATTCATAGATCACTGCTTGTTTGGTCTCTACATTAAAGTGACATTGATTTTTATATTCGGCATGCTCTTCATAACTGATCTGCCAATCATGTAAAACACGAAATCTAATTTGCCAAAATAAGATCAGGTTTTTGACATTAGAAGTAGGAGGCTGTTCCTGTGGCTGTCTAGATATCTCTGTAACGTTGCCGCCAATAAACACAACGTGTAATAATCCAGTAAATCTTGAATTGATTAAATCATCGATTACTTGAGTTTTGAGAATCTCTTTCATGAATTTTCTCCACATTACAAGTTTCAATTTTTTATATTTTATTGCAAATTCTCTGTATGCTTTTGTTGTATCTGCTAGAGTATCAAAATCTCCTAAATTAATCCGAGTATAATTCTTCTTTATAGCTGCTTAATCTGAGTGATAATGAGACTTGTCCATTTCTTACTCCATTATAACGTTTAATTTAGCTGTTTCAGACATATCAACAGTTTCAATAACTTTTTCTTCTTTGCGTTCGCGACCACACTTAACACATCTATATGTGTCTTCACACTTTCTGACATCGCCACCACACTCACTACATTTAAAGATTGTCATATTATGTCCTTTCTTAGAAAATAAAAATATTAGAAGTAGAGCCGAAGCCCTACTCCTAATTTGAAAAATTAACTCAATACAGTTCCCATAGGAACAAACGGTTTATTAATTTCATCTTTAACTGGCTTTACAGTTGTTAATGTAGAATCTTTCTTCTCTTTTCCCGCTTTCTTAATTGTTAAGAAAGTAATATCTTTCTGAGTTACAATTTCTCCATAGGATTTTGGTCCAACCAATTCCATAAGAGCGACTAAATTTGTACTTGATCGAGATTGAGATTGGTATTTTCCAGTCCATTTTTCACCATTTGAAAGTTCTACAACCTTTTCATTTGCTTTGTCTTCATGTAACATTGTTGCTACACGTTCTTTAATCTTGTCCATATTGGCTTCAATTTCTGCTTTTTGTCGATTATATAATCTGTACTGCTCATATTCTTCTCGATATTTCTTTTCTCGTTGGAATACTTCTTCAGACATATTTTCGCCTCTTTATTTATTTTGGTGAGTGATATTTATCCCACCATTCTTGAAGTTCTTGTTTTGAACTTCCTGTTCCATTTTTTAGTATATTCTTCACTTTCACATCCGAATCTCGATTGCATGTGTTATATTTCTTTGTACCTTTTATAACGATGCCTCCACTACCTCCACCAAATAGAAGTAGAAAGACACCGCCAGCAACAATGCCTAGAAGACACCCTTTTAAAATGTCTCCTAAAAAATCAAGCATATTTCGGTCCCTTTCTCTTAAAGAACTATATAATTCTCCAGAGAATCGAATCCATGTTCTTAACTAATAAGGGTCTAATATAATTATTTACAAACATTTCTGTATCGCCGAAGTCGACAAGCTCCATATAATAGGAGAATTTGAACAGAAGTTTTTGATACGATTCATCTTTTTGAACAGAAGTATCAATCCGCTGGAGTTTTAATAGCTCGTCAATGATGTTCTTTATTATTTTAACTAGATTAGCTTTGACTAATGTGTAATCTCCACGAAATTTGTTTTGAATTAGTGAATCAAAACCATCTAGGGTATTACAGTTTGTATAATTTAAAAAGTTTGGTATAATTGTATTATAACAATCTACACAAATAAAGTTATATACATAACTTCCGGTTTCCATCAACTTCTGAGGTAGTATAATCGAACTATCAAAGTCCACGATTGATAAATAATTATCATTGATATAGTTTAACATATTTGCATATATGTTAACTTTAAAGTCTTTATCAAGATTATCTATAAGATTTATCCCCAGATTATTAAAATTGATATATTGATCGCTTATGATGTTTTCGTTCATTTCTAATTCTTCATTATCTATGAAATTATCAGGTAAAATAATTACATTATTAATATTATCTATACTATTAAAATCTATAGGTTGAATCATTTAATTCTCCTCTACTCATCATATTAGGATATTTCCACCAGTTGCTATTTCTAATGATTCGATTACATCAACTTTGATGAAGCCAGTATTACATGACATGGCTGAAACGTACGAACCGTCTGGTTGCTTCCCAATAGATATCTCATAATCTTCTGCTGGTATTGAAAAATATGCTATACTTCTTAATGCTAAATCTGCGTTTGTTTCATCCAATTTTGTTGCTTTTGTGTCGCTAATATACTCGCTAAATAAATAAATAGCTGTATCAGGTACATGAATTGCTTTAAGTTTATCTTCTTGAATAAGATAATCTATATACGCGGCTTCTGCAGCCAATCCCATAATAATATTTCTTGTTGCTTTATCTACTTTAATAGAACACATACCAGTACAATTTGACAAGTCTGGCAATTTCACGGATTCTACCAAGTTTTCTATCTGTTTTGGTAGAAACAACTTGATCTCGCCGTTAGTAATAATAAATCTTGAATTCTCTACGTCATTTAAAATAAAAATATCATTATTGTTTCTAAATGTTTTAAAAAGTTTTAAATATTTCTTAGGATTTATAATTTGAAGGTCGATTTTCTTTCCTTCAAAGATTTCCTCTACGTTAGATGTTATAATTGCACCAGATACATTTTGAGTTATATTTGATTCTTTGATTATTAATGAATCATTACTTGATTTATCTGATACCAATACTCCAAGAACCTTTAATAGACTGTCAAATTTAGCTGGTGATATTTGACATACTATTTGATTTTCTTCCATTGGTTTAAAATTTGCAATAGATAATGGCGGAACACCATTTGTATCCGTGGATGTAAAATCAAGTGGTGCTTCATCGGGTACTGTGTCAAAAGGATTACTACCTTCATCAAACTGTTCCATTTTGCCTCCAATTATATTAGTATCTTATAGTTACTTGTAAGCCATCTGAAGAACTTTCTATGACAATTATACGATTATAATGTTTTGGATCCGCTTCTTTTTTTGTTAAGTAAGTATTAATTGTCTTACTCATATTGCTGTTAAACTCACTTGTTATAGGTGGATCTGAATTGGGATCTCCATAAAATGATTTACAATGATCAATTGTCTCAAATCCAACAACAATTACTCTGTCTTTTATATTAGCATTTTGATGAACTTTTGGAGTTTTACAAGTGCTAATATTTAAAAGAATAATCTCTGGAATCCACTCGGGTGGAATAGTTTTTAGCAATCCAGTGCGTTCAAAAATCTTTTTCTGATCAATTCCATATTGTTCGAATAATTGTTCATGAAGCATTTTGATTTTTTTCCTTGGTTGTTCTGGTGTCATATTGCTTTTGTCCGCAAGTTCGAGACCATCAACGTTCGTAACTGTTATATTCTTTGCCATTTTCCTAGTTTAACCTCTCTTTATAAAGAAAAAACAAACTTGTAGAGGGGAGATTTCTCTCCCCTCTTTTTTGGTTAGCGCTTTCCTGCAGCAACATTTCTGACAACCTTATCCAGATCAACTGGACACCGGTTTTTCAGACTATCGCCGAAAGCTATTGTAAGGCGGTTGGAGACATCTGTCATGATAGCAGTTTCGTCTGCTCCGAGTCGCTTCCATTTACGCTTTGGTTCGAGAGGATCCATATTCTTCGGATTCCATTTTTCGAACATAAAAGCTTTATAATGTGCACGCTCAAAACTGTTTCCTTCGCTGTCGACGACGAGCTCGAAAACTTCTTTACCAGCGAACATTTTGAGATCACCCTCCATTGCTGGTTTCAGATCACCGAACTTCTTCTTCCTGTAACAATTCAGAGTTTCCAAAAGTTTTGAATTCTTCGGATCTGTAAAATTGAATGGGCGAGAGAAATGCTGGAATACTACTTCAGCCAACTCACCTGTGCGAGCATTTTCTGCACCATCCTTTTGAAACAATACCTTGATTTTCTCCATTTTACCGCCTCCTTGTTTAATCTACTGGTTCGTAAGACCCTTAAAATTTAAAGAGATCCACGACAGATCTCTTTTCTAAACTTATTATTTCTATATAAAAATCTTGAATATAAAAATAGTAGGACCGGATAGGTTCGAACCACCGACCGGTCGTTTATAAGGCAACTACTTTGCGGCACGATTTCTATATAAAATTCTAGAAAATAAATTAAGTCATATTCAATCCCATACCTAAAATATAGAGATTAAATATGTCTTTTGTTCCACCAGTTTTTGTTGTTTCAGGAATAGAAGGCATATCTCCTGTCTCAATAATTGAATTATACATTTCTCGTTTTGCTCGATGCTCATCACTTCGTGGACCAAGTAATTCAGACATAATATTATTAGCATCATAAGTTAAGAACGAATAAATATCAAGACCAGCAATACTCTGCCCACCACCTTGAGCTTTGCGCTTAGTTGGTTGACGAGTAAGACCTGTAAATTTACCAGTTCCTCTGATGTTAGAATACACATCTGAATAATGTTCTAAGAACATATAATATGACACACCAACAGGAACAGCAACATCAGTCCAACGATCTATCTCAGGAATATAAACTTTCTCTTCTAGAGGGATCTTTAAGAATTCTGCCGCTGAACGAATACTTTTGAAATCGATATCTTCAAAAGGTTCAATAATACAGAATAAATTAATTTTGTCATCTTTAATAGCTTGTCTTAATTTATTACCAGTATAACTATTAACGTTTTCAGCTACTTGATTCGCTATCTTTTTTGGACCAATAATTTGATATAGATCAATAATAAATTTAGCAAGTTTATCATTTGTGACTTTAGTGTCTGTTGACATAAGTGCTAGTTTTAAATTGGCATTATAAAAAATCTTACCCAAATAAAGTTCTTTTATTAGAGCTAAATTTTTTCTTCCAAGAACACTTCATTTATATTCATCTGAAATCGCTACTTTCAGATCGTCTAAAAGAAAAGATCTTTCGATCTTTTTCTTTAGACTGCTATACATTTCTGTATAGATTAGACTATATCTTCATCCTTAGATTTATTTTAAATTTTTCCAACATCTTCTAGCTTTAATATTAGAGATAGTAGATTGATCAATATTAAAATCAATTATAATATCTTTTGGTTTATCACCATTAGATAATCTTGTTCTAATTATCCTAATATCATTTTCAGATAGCTTAGTTCTACAAACTTTGTAATTTCTATATAAGAATTTTAAATAACAAAAATCTAAGGATGTCTGGCGCTTCCACTCGCTTGAGTGTACTCCCTTTCGGGATAGTCGTTACACCTTCAACAACTAAAGTTAGCAGCTTTAGTTGAAGCTTGGCTCGGTATTGTCCATTTCTGGAGATCCACCGAATTCACCAGATTATTCGATCTAGATTACTCTAGAAAGCGACTAGTTTATTAATCGGGCTTAAAAAAATATCAATTTTTTCAGTAAATTCACCTTTAGGAGCTGGATCAAGAAGCTTACTAAGAACTCCTTTAGCCCCAAATCTGTTGCTTAATTTATCACCAACATTAACGCTCTTTTGTTTCTTAATATAATAAACAACTCTAGATCCAACGAAAATATTTCCTTTAAGCTTATGATCACCAATATTGATAAAGCTTAAATCCATATTGTCTGTAATTGAGAGTAATTTATCTTTATCTTTTATAACGGACGCGAGCTTTGCGATGACAGCTTTTTGATCTTTTACAAGATCATTATGAAATGATATAAGTTGTTTATCAGTAGAGTTTTTGTTATTAATAAATACTTTAATATCAACAATCTCTCCTTCTGGAGCTAAAAGTTTAATACTCTTAGAACCAGATGAGTAAATATCTTGAGAAGCCTCTGTTTCTGAATCCTCAAGATTAAGATTAGCTGAGTCTAAATATTCATCCAAACTGTCCTCATAAGAAAATTCAACCAATATGTCTCCACTTTTAACAATTTTATCTTTCTCTTTTTCAAGATTGATAATTTTTGTATCTGGTGGAATAATAGCTTGAACTTCTTCAACACTATCTGTCATAGTTTGATCGGCAAGCTCTTTAGAAATAATATATGAATCTTCATGATTCAGTCCAAGATAATTAAATAAAGCAATTGTAACGTTTTTACCGGCGCAATAAGTTCCCGCTTGATTAAAATTCTTTGTAAAAGCAACTGGTTGATTTGATTTAAATTTTTCACCTTCTTCAAGAGTGTTCATTTCTAGAGCAATATAAGATCCTCTTTTAGTTCGGCTCATTCTTGGAATAATATCAAAAATGTCAATTGTTCCATCTTTATATTTTACAGTTAGTGTTTTATTTTTATCAACAGAGGTTACTGTTCCGCTTTGTTTTGCTCTATGAATAAATCTTGTAGAAGCTAATTGTGGGACAATAAATTCTGCTCCAGTACAAACTAGCGGCTGTTCAGAATTACTGATAGGAGTTGTTTGTCCAGCGTGTGTTCTAGCTAATGTTAATCTATCACTATCAACTTGATTCTGGAATGGTGTTAAAGATTCATCTAAAGCTAGTGTCTGCCAACCAGATAGTTGTGTGATATCTTTGGCGCCATAGGAGCCGTATTTATTTATAATAATTGGTGAAAGAGTGTGATGTGTAGTAAGTCCGACGTCAACATACTCTGGTGTTGATACCGCGCCCATAATACCATACTGACTGAAATGAATGTTTCTATGCTCCTTTTTAAAGCTCTTTCTTGAGGGCACACCACCTTTTCCACCTTTACTTACTCGACTTGACAACATAATTTCTGTCACTGGTGCAACTGGTTCAGTTTGTTGTAAGACTCCAGCGTCTGTTAATAAACTATTAATGACGTAATCTGGATCTAAGAATACGGATGCTTGTGTATCACCTTCGATAACACGCTTGCGATAGAAATTGTGAGAAAGCTTAATTTGTTTATAAACAATATTAAGAATAATCTCACTTAATCTAGCTCTATAGATCTTTAAATCTGATAATGAATCCATTTGTTTATTTAATAATTGATCAACAGCAACTTTAGATGAAAGTTCTGTTAAGTTTGTTGGCATATTCTCAAACTGTAAAAGTTCTTTTGTAATTGGATCTACAAAGTTCTCACTAATTAATCTAATAAGAATAATTGATCTTGTACCATATGTTTGAGATATGTAATTATAGATTTCTTGTGGATCATTAAAATCTTTAATAGGATCTTTTAATTTGATACTTGCTAAAGCGTTTACAAGCATTTTTTGTTTCAAATCTTCTGGGATAATTTTTAAGAATTTTCCATCAGCTTGCGCTATATAAAATACACCGTCTTCTGGAGTGTCTGTATCTGCGAATTCATAGTCGATACCATAATCGTTTAATGTAGCAAGAAGACCTTTTTGACTCCAGAGATAAAGTATCAATGGCATCTTCAAGGCGCCGAGATATATCCACAAATATGGAAGAGTCTTTTTGGTTTTTGCTAAATTGTCTGATGAGTTGACAGAGTGTATTTTATCCAAGATTGTATCGAATAAAAATTCATATTTATTTTGTTTTAATAATTCTTTAGTTTTAACATCTTGTAAACGACCGGTTTCAGCATCGATGTTAATAGTTTTTTCACTAGAGGTATAGATGTTCTCGCCGGTAAAGTGAATTATACTCCCATCGTTGAACTGACATGAGTTTTCATTCATTTCTTTAATGAGTTTTGGGTATCTAATTTGAATATATTTTGAAATGCCGGCAAGATCTGTTGGATTAAACTTTATATTAGCTAAACCAACTCGAACAATACCATAGTTAGAAATCATACGAACTTCATTCTTATCAGTTTTCGTTACCGGACGAAGAAACTGTTGGTTACTCATAATATATGAGTTTCCATGAAGTTTAAAGTATTTCTCATTGACTGGTGAAGGAACTTTCAATTCAACAGTATATGATTCTTTTTTACCACCATTCAGATTTTGAAGTGTAATTTTATAATTAATAAATCTATCAGAATTATTGTCTTCAACAGAAGTTTCAATCTTCTTAACTTTGATCGGATATTCTGTACCAATTGATTCTAATGAATTAAATAATTTACCCACATTTTCATGAATAGCTGTCTCAAATTCGAATTTTTGCCGATGTTGACCTGTTGTATATTTCAGATCAATAATTTTACTAAGATCAACAACATTATCTGTTTCTGCAATATGTAAAGGAACTTTATATGTATCAATTTGTTTTAACTTATTAAATAACAAGTTCGGCTTATGTAAATATTCTTCTGGGACAATGTCACTCCCGGAGATTGTGTAATTAATTGCCCGCAAAACTAGGTCTTCTGCTTGTTCCTGATTTGGCTTAGTTTTGGTATGTTCAATATATTTATTGAGAGCGATTTGAACATTAGCTATAATATCTGGATCTGTAATTTTATTAGCTTTGAGGGCCTTTTTCAATTCTTCCTGATTGAGCTTTACTTTGATTTCATTTTTAGAATCAGAAGAAGCTATCAGAGTAGAAGTTTGAAGTGACCGAACAATATTGGAAAGAAAAGAAGGTTCTTTAACTTTTTCTTCTGGTTCTTTAATTGGTATTGCTGAAGCTCCTTTTGTATCTAAAGATGTTATAGATCCATCTTCGACCTTGTCGGCGATAGCAGTTTCCTTAGCTTTATTGATATCTTCTACTGTAGAATTAACCTCAATATATTGTTCTAATTTCGCAAGATTTGTTACAACCAGTTTAGTTTCTGATTCTTCTTTATTGAAGATTGGAATTAATACAGTTTCACAATCAGAAATAAGACAGAAATCGTCAAAGAATTTAAGTGCTTTTAGATCGTCTGGTTTAATTAATGATCTAATATTTGTAAAGATATTAAATAGTCTACCACCTTGATTCTTAATAAGAAAAAGAATTTCAACATTATATTCTTGATTATTTGACTTAATCTGAGTATACAGTGTTGTAAGTTCTTCAAAGAGTTGTTTTACAACAGCACGTTCTGAAAGCCGCTGCAACATATAATCCATTGCTTGACTCCAAACTGTGGCGTCATATAAATAATAATTGCTAGCTTTATGAGATGAAGATAATATTTCTTTTTCAGATTTTTCAATAATTAAACTATTTAGCACTCTTATTTTTTTGCCGATTTTAAAATCAGTTGTAGATAATTTCTTCTTGATATCATAAAAGTGTGCTTTGCCGTTAAACTTTCTTCTACCAATCGTAAGAACTTTATTTGGACAAACAAGGCCTACCAAATTAGATAATAGAAAATTTATATGATAAATCTCAGTTGATATATCGAGATTTGTATCAGGTAACACAATAAATATGGTTTTCTTGTCAACAAATATCTTTTGTTTAACAACGTACGATGGATAAATTGAGCTGTAATTCATAATCTTATAAGTACCTCTCTTTTATTAATTAAGTGTATAACCCATCTCTTTGGGATTCAGATCTTTATAAACTTCTTGACATGTATTTGCAATTTTAATAAGATCATCTTCATGAGCGCTCAAATTTTGCAATGTGATAAATATAGTTAGAAATATATTATGTAATGTATCATGACCAATTTGATTTGATAAATCTATACTGTCTGATAGATTAACCATGATTTGGTGACATTTACAGTCAGCATTATCACATTCTGAACATACACAGTTTTCTGAGTTTTCTTGAGTTTTATTTACTTTTTCTGGAGTTGTCATAATTGTCCTTATCTGTACTCTATTTCTTTACCGAAGAGATCTAGAAAGTTGAGTTTGATTATATCTTTAAATGAGTAAGTTTGTATCCAATTAATATCACCATTTACTTGGTTTGGAAATATGGATACCGGCGTGATCTTATCGAGATCTACTTGATAATTCGTAAATAATAGAGTTGGTTTATTCTTAAATTGACAAATTAAAAAAACAATTCGCTGATTATGTTGTTTACTTTCTACGATAGATTTGTTAAACCATTCAAGAACTTTTGCATACTGCCAAAGTGTCGGAGTAAAAGTCTCATAACCTGTTTTTGTTTCAATAAGAAATGGAAAGTTTGACCAATTAATTTGTTTCATTGGAAAGATGTCGCCACAATAGTTATGTTTTGTAGCTCCAGAGGTTGGTTCTCTCTTCAGTGTATGTTCATCATCAAACATCCAGAAAGATAGAGTTTTAGCGGTATCTCTTTCCATCTTACCACCTTTTCTTTTGCTGTTTGTCATTTTTATTTCATTTTACCTCGTTATTTTTTCATAAATAATTGAGTTTTATCAAAGAATTCAAATTCGCATTCTTTGAAATTTGAGAACGGTTCAACAAAATATGATTTTTCAATATTACCACATGTTACCTTAATATATACGTTATTATATAATTTCCAGTACATTGATACTCGTCCAGTTAGATTTTGTATTTGTTCAGTTTCTTGTCCACTTATAAGATTTTTTGTTTGAATTCTAAAAGTTAGTGTTCCTGGTGCTGGATTGACTAAAAATAAAACTGCTTCTCCAGATAAGGTACTTGATAAATATATTCTGGGTTCAATAACATCTGCACTGTGTTCACTAAAATCTCGTAAGAACAATTTCGTTTGTTCATTATCGAATAAATATAATGACTCTTGTAAATTCTTATAATTTATCAAATCCCTAGCAAGACCTTCTATAAATATATTATTATTTTTATCTACCAAGCGAACAAGATCAAGGTAATCATCTACAGATTGTATGTCTCCCCAAATCTTATTAAAGACTCCTTGTTTAAAGAAACAAACGTTTGTTGCATAAGATTCTGGATCTCCTTTCCAATTAAACATAAATAAATCAAAAGGAGATGGATAAAAAGATCTAACTGTTTTTAACAATTCTGTTTTGTTTAATTTAACATCATAATCTTGAAGATAAATAAAATCAAATTTATCACCAATCATTCTGATGGCGTTTTGCAATGAGATTAGTCCTGCTGCAGCATGATATGGTCTATTAGCTTTTGCAATAATCTTAAAAGAACTACAACCGTAGAATTGTTTAACTGTTAATTTAGGATCCATATGTTGATTTTTATCGAAAATATAATAATCAACTAAATTTTGAACTCGCTCACTTTCTGGATAATGCGTTGATAATATAATTGGAATATTTTGTTTCTTCCAATCTAATATCGTATCAATAAGTGAAATTTCTTTTTCCATCGTATTTGAATATGATCCAATTAAAACCGCCTCTTTCATTTAAAAAACTCCTTTACAGCGGACACAATTTTATCTACTTCAGTATCTGATAAATCTGGATGAATTGGTAAACTTAAAGCTTCATTATTAAGTTTTTCAGTATTTATTAATATTTTGTCTGTTTTATAAAGTTTCGTATAATGTATTGGATAATATCTTAGAGTTGTGTATATTCCTCGATCATATAAATAATATGCTAGATTGTCCCTATTTATACTATCATTTATAAATGGCACTTTTATTGCATATGTAAAATATGAATGTTGCTCATTGTTAGCAGCATTTATGGGTCTAATGAGATTTTGTACATTCTCAAACTCTCGTTGATATATATCCCAAATAGTTTTTCTAATAGTTTGTAATTTATCTAATTTTCGTAATTGTGCCAAAGCAACAGATGCAATAATATCATTTGGCATTTGACGAATAGAAGCGTATAACACTTCTGTTTCCCACCATCTATCTTTATGTTCTTTTGCCGCATCAATTCCTGATTTTGCAATTCCACAGTATCGTAAGCGCTTAACTTTTTCAATCATAGATGTGCTTGCAGCAACAATTGCACCACCTTCTCCAGCGCTAAGATTTTTCATACTATCAAAACTAAAACATCCAATATCACCAAACGATCCACAATAATGATTTCCTATTTTAGAATCGATAGCGCATGCCGCATCCTCAATAACTGGAAGCCCTAATTCTAAAATTGGACCAATATTGACCGGTTTTCCACCATAATGAACAACCATTATTGCAGCCGTTTTTGGTGTAATATGTTTTGCAACAGTTTCTAACGAACAATTCATTGAATCATAATCAACATCACAAAATACAGGTACACAATTATTTAATACAACTGCGTGTGCACAAGAAATAAATGTTAATGATGGTAAAATAATTTCTGAACCAGGAGGAAATTTAAAACAATTAATAGCTGTATATAAACTGTTCGAACAACTATCTGTCATAACTACTGATTTAAAATTATTTCTTTTTGCTAATTCTTTTTCAAATGTATCAACCTTTGATCCAATACCAAGCCATTGGGATTTTAATGTTGATGTTACTTCATCTATTTCTTCTTGACCAGTTTTACTAGCAAATACTTTAATCATTTTTAGTTCCTCTTATTGTTCTTCTCCAGTATAATATTTCCAGGATTATTTTTCGTTTCATAATAAATCAAAAAATCCTTTTAACTTCTATTTTAATTTCTTTCAATATTTCTTTTACTGTTTTATTTTCCATAATATTCTTTTAAGAAATCCTTTTCCATTTGTAATTGTTTCTCTTTTGGCTTATCTTTCATGGGTTTACATGGAGAACCATAGCATATTGTCCAAGCTGGCATTGATTTTATAACTAAGCTACCCGAACCAATTGAACAACCCTCCCCAAGATTAACTCCTGGTAGAATAATTGATCCAGCTCCAACATGAACATGTTTTTCAAAAGTTACATCTTTTTCAACTCTATTTCGGTATTTATCTCCGAATACTTTTAAACCAATAAAACCATTACCTTGATAATCATCACTTTCAGCTAATACTGTACATCCAGGTCCTATAGCTGAAAAATCTTTAAATGTCACTTTACCACCAGCGAATATAGAACAATGTGTGGTTATGTGACAGAAATTTCCAATTTCGATACCTTTTCCAGAAGCATATATGAAGGCGAAATCATCTATAACAGATTCGGTTCCAAGAGATAAATTTTCTGGATAAATTATTTTAGCAAGAGAATATATTGTTGCATTTTTTCCTTTATATTTTAATAAGTTTAACATGTGCATATATTCATCTAAATTTTGAGTCATCTTGAACTGCGCCTCCCATTATTTTTAAAACAAAAAGAAATAACTCTCGGAGGAGTTAAATAAGGAAGGTACGCTTCGGACAAAAGCTTTCGCTATTACGCCCGAAGCGATTTAAGACCTTCATATTTTTAGTTACCAATAGAGGACCGATCAGGGACACCAGACGCAAACCCAGTACCCTGATCTTTGCGTGGTCATATTGGTAAATATAACATTTCTATATAAAACTTGAGAATACAAAAAAACTTATTCGTCCTGAGAATATCGCTCAAGAACAATTTTTTCAATAGGATCTAGTTTAGCATCTCTACCTTCAATCAAACCAACTTTAATTGCTCTATTGATATTTTCAAAACTAAGAGCAGACAACCAGGAGATAACATATGGTAGTTTTTTCTGACCAATAACAGTTACATTTCTATAATCTGTAATTCTTGCCGGTATTGTTAAATCCTCACTATCTCTAAACATATTCGAGACAACAGCTTCAATATGTACCATATCAATTCCAGCTAATTTATCATGGATCGTCATTGTTAACACTTCTGGATTGGTAATGTATTTCGCGCCGCCCTCGAAGAGCCTATCAACTGTTCTCTCATTAAATATGTCTTCGAAGTATTCTTGTTTTATCATACGTTCACCCGGCTCATATGTCATATTAATTATATGACCATCAATTGTGATATCTGCCGGTTTAAAAAGATCTAACATAATGGTAAATGGTAATGTAGTAAAATTAACATCGGGCGGTTCACCATATTGAACTGTCAAAACTCCAACAACCTGATATTTATCACCACAATCAATTAATGAAAGATCATCATATTCTGAATCGTCTATGATAACACTGCATTGAGTCTTAGCAATTATTTCATTCTTTTTAATATCTAAAATATTATTAAATTGTTTAATATCAATACCAGCTTTTTTAATCATATCAATAAAATCTACTTCTTTAGTATTAACAGAAGACGATTTGTGTCTCATTTTCATCATAGCATTAATGCCAACGATATTAACAGCTCCAGCAGCTAAAATTCCTATATTGTGAGTATTCAATGTTTTATATAAATTACCATAGCAAGTAGGACATATACCGTGTTCAGATATACAATACAATGGGGATCTTAATTTTATTTTCTTATCTAGAATTTGATCTACTGAAGTTATATTTTTAATTGTACCGGATTGAGACACATAGTTTCTTTGAAGTAGTAACTCGGCAAGATCTTCTGTAACTACTAAATTGAATGTATGTTTTGTTCCACAATCATTTACTTTAGAATCAATCTGTAATCCTGCATTAGCATTAACCATTTTCCTTGTTAAATCTTGAATGTTAACCTAGGATCGCTACTCCTAAGCTTCTTCCAAAGAAGAACTCATAGTTACCTATGAGAACAGACTATATCATCATCCCTATGTTATATTAAGATGTATTTATATGTGTTACGATATTTTATCTCTAAATCGTTCAATGATTCTGTCATTATATTTCATTTGATTGAAATTTAAAGCTCTATTCATTTTTGTTCCTTTTTCATAGGGATGCCTCGCGCTTCCACTCGCTTGAGTGTACTTCCTTTCGGAATAGTCGTTGCACCTTCAACAATTAAAGTTAGCGAGACTTTAATTGAAGTTTGGCTCAGGATTGTCCTCAATTTTACTTGGTGGGAGTTTCCCTGAATTCACGAGGTTTAAACAGGACTAAATTAATCCTGGGTGAGCGGTTAGTGCTGATCTCATATAGAAATTTTTACGTGCTTCAGAACCTGCATGGTAGTATGCTATTTTTCCATAACCATCATTCAAACTAGTTGTGATTGGTCCAAGAAGTTTTCCCTCAATATCTATTGTGTATCCTTTTGCTACAAGCAATGCTCCCCAATCTGAGATTGGATTTCCTTTTGAACCAGAAGACATTATATTATCTGCTCTAAAATCAGATTCTTTAAAATATTCTAGAAGATCTTTTGTGATTTTTTCTGCTTCTTCTTTAAATTTAATAGGATCCAATTTGTCTGCAGTTTTCTCAAAAGCTTCTTTCTTTTTTACCCATTCTGTTGGAGGAATAAACATATCAATTGTAAAAGTATTTGGACATATACTTGCTAGTTTAAAAGCTTCAGTTTGAAGTTTAGAAATACAATCAGATGCTTCTTCTGTCCCATATTTGTGATATAAATCAATAATGATTTTATCCATTGCTTTTTTGTTAACTGCCGCATCAACTAATGGATAATCCCCAGGCATTAACATATTAAACCAGATTCGGCCAAGAGTTAAATTCATGCTTTTTCCACCAGTCTTTTTTGGATGAGAATAAGAAACTTTTGAATTAAGAGTTTTCCCATCTTTTATAAGATCATATATATTATCTGTTGTTGAAATTGGTTGTGTTGATATTGACATAATTAATCACCTCTGATACCGTTTATTAAGTGCTTCTAATTTACTGTTCATTTTTTTAATTCTGCTGAAGCTCCCTCTAAGCATACTTGTTGGAGTACCAGGCAGTTTTTTCTTTTTCATTTTAAATTTATTTTGAGATGACCAAGGTCTCATAAAATTTTCAAATAATTTTGTAATAGATATCATGATAAATCCTTTCATGAATTAAAAAATTGCAGCTGGTGGAGAGAATCGAACTCCCGGCCTAAAGTTTACAAAACTTTTGCTCTACCTACTGAGCTACACCAGCTCATTTAATTAAATTATCCACAGCTACCTTGATTGTAACTGCAGTTGTTACAGAAGTAACAGCTTCCAAGTCGTCGCATAATACTTCCACAGTTTGGGCAACTTGGGCCAATATCTTGATCATATGTTGAAATATTTGTAGGAATATCTTCTAATAAAATTCCATTATCATCTTTATGAGAAGTTAATCCCAATTCAAGTTTATCTTTTTCTGATAGAAATTTTAAACCAATATATCTTGCAATATAATCTACAATACTGTTAGCTACTCTGATATCTGGGTTTGTAGTGAATCCGTTCGGCTCAAACTTAAGGTGTGAAAGCTTACGAACGAAATCTTTTAGTGGTACCCCGTATTGTAGTGCGATACTCAATACTGTTGCAAGAGCGTCCGCAAAACCAGATATAACAGAGCCCTCTTTTGATACATTTACAAAGATCTCGCCGAGTTTATTAGTGTTTGGATAAAGACCACATGTGACATACCCCTGACTACTTCCTATTTTAAATTTGTGGGTGATTGCCGGGCGTTCATCTGGTAAACGTTTTCTTATTAATTCATAAGGTATTTCTTTTTTCTCTTCTTTTACAGTTGTCAAAGGCTGAAAATTCTTACTACCATCTCTATAAATTGTAATTCCTTTTAAGCCCATTTGCCAAGCTTCAATATACAAATTATATATTTCATCAACAGTACATTCTTTTGGGAGATTAATTGTTTTACTAATTGCTCCACTTAAAAATGGTTGTACTGATGCGCACATCTTAACATGACCCATATATGGAATACACAAATTTGTACCTGGAGTTGGAGCTGCTGTCAGAAATATATCTCTGTCATTATTTCTAAAGTTAGTCTTTTCAAGATCTTCGTCTTTTATATTTGTATAATCTTTCGTCAATTCTTTAACTAATTTAGGAATCTCATCTTCTGAATATCCCAAATTTTTCAAAGATTCTTCTACAATTGGACTGACTATTTTTAAAGTTGCACCTTCAGATCCAGCTAATCGTTTATATCTAATTAAGCTATATTCTGGCTCAATACCAGTTGTAATTGAATTCATCAGAAAGCTGATCGTGTTATGTGATATAAACCCATTCGCAATATATGTATTATTTTTTGGAACACTAATATCCTGAGTTTCACATTGAGAATATTCAATTTTCTCTACTCTGTTAATAAGGATATTTTTTTCTATCAATTGTCCAATTTTTGAAACCTTTGCTTGTGGGTATTTATTAATTATATCATTAGCCCAATATAATGATCCTGATCCACCTTGATGAATTTTAACATTTAAAAGCAAATATTCGTCATTTGTTAAAACTTTTCTTCCTAGTCGACTTCTAAATTCTTTCCAAATTTCTTTTCCGCGCAGGACATTTCCTCTTCTTTGCGAAATAGAAAAATTTTCTAATAAAATAGATTTACGAGCACATGAAAATCCAATCTTTTCTTTGTATTGCAAAACATCTGTTAATGAAGATACTCTAACTCGAAATATTGTTCTTCTATTTTCGGAAAATCCACTTTTATTTTTTACTGGAGACACTTTACATGCAATGTTTAAACTCAATAAAACAATTTGGAGTTGCTTTGCTAATTTTTCACTTACTGTAGAAAATTCAACTATTGGTACATCATTATTGTGACAAACTGTGCCATCTGTATCAAATAATCCTCGAATAAATGAACACAGTACTGATGTACGACTCTTTAATATTTGTTTTGGAATAAATGCAGACGCGGCACCTTCTCCATGATTTCCTTTGTCTTTAACAAAATTATTAATTTCAAAAAACTTACGTAAAATCTTTGAGTTGAAATAATATGAGATACAATCTCCTTTTGCTGTTTCAGAATAATTACTAGGTAGACTAAAAATATTTACAAAACTATTTTCTAAGATTTCAATTAATTGATCGTCTTCGTAATTAATAGCAAATCGTAAACCGTCTTTACTAGTATTTCCATCTCCCATATAATTTCCAAGAATAAAAGCTAGGTTTTCATCAAGATATCTTGGAAGTGTTATTTTATTTCTATTTAAATTTTCATCATCACAATCATTAATATAAATCAAATCAATATAATCTTTGTTTTGTAGTAATTCTTCGTGACCACCTTTTCTTAATGCTAATTGATCGTGAAATTTAATTTCGTCTAATCTTTTCCAAATGTAGTCTCCAGAATCATTTACTATTCGTATTTTGTGATTTGGAGTACCTTCAATAAAATATCCATCTTCTGAAATTATTTTTATTGTATTTTTGAATCCATTTGAATAAAATTTCGTTGCATCTTCGATTGAGTTTTCTTGAATCACTCTAAAACTAATATCTTTCCACTGATTTTCATTCTGATTCGGATTTAAATCTTGAATTTCGGTAATACCTTCTGAACTAAGAATATAAGAATCTTCTTTTAGACATCCTGTGGGTGCCAAAAGGGTTACTTGAGCATTTCTAAATTGTTTACGATCAATTACTTTATTCCAAGTATCATAACACATTTTGGTTATATATTTAAGATACTCTTTTACAGGATCAACATTTGCAAATGTTTTATGAAACACATCAAAATGTTGTTTAAGAACATTTCTAAATGATACTTCATTGTCTTTAAATTTAATAAATGATCCAACTTTATCGGCAAGATCTGCACTAGTTTCATATGCGAGACCTGTCATAAGAGCTGTTAATTGAGATGCAATATATCTTCCTTCATTGCTGTCATATGGTACACCAAGCCAGATAAGTAATCCACCCAGATTTGTGTAACCCAATCCAAGATTCCTGTAAGCTGCTGATCTCAGGCCGATATCTAAACTAGGAAAACTAGATTTATCAATTATAATATCCTGTCCTGTTATGATAGTGGTGATAACATCTTTATACGTAATATAGTCGAAAACAATATCACCTTCTACATCTCTGGAAAAGAATTTCATCAAATTGATAGAAGCCAAGTTACAGCTTGTATTTGGTAGAGATGCGAATTCACCACAGTTGTGTACTACAGCTCCACAAGTTACAAAGTGATTACCATTTGGGACATTAATATCATACACATCTTCTTGTGAAAAATGTATAATTTCTTTAATACGCTGGAAATCTTTCAAATTAAATATTCGGGAAGGATGTTTTTTAGGAATAGCAATAATAGAATTTAATCTTTGTTGTTTAATTGAGCTCCATAATTTAAATATTTTTCCAAATGTCCAACAATCATTTACTTCCAAGTTATATGCAGTTTGATAAACATAGTCGATACCATTCTTGTTTACTTCTTTTTCATGATTATTGATACTTAAACTAGAATAAACTCCAAACGACGCTAAACTCAATTGAATTTGTCGTAGAATATTATATCCTCTATCTCCTGATTGTGAAATTTTTACAACTTTTGCATATTGTCTATTTAAAACATGACCATCAAATGATGTAAAAGCTTCAATAAACCCTTTTTGATATGATAATGATTTGTCTAATGATAATAAGTCAAACGAATCTTTGGTGATAGCTTTAAAAATGTTTATTAAAATATAATTTACTTCATCTTTTCGATTAATTACTAAAGTCTTGCATGTGTTTGGTTTTTGAAAATGTGGCGAAAATATATATGGTTTTAAACTTGGTATATGTCTATTTAATAAATCTAAAACATGTTTCTCATAATCAAACTCTGAAATTCCGAGAGAAAAAGATATGCATTTGTTTCCATGTGTATTAAAAATTGAACCTTCTGAAAATAAATATCCTGCTATAAATCCGATTTCGTATTCCTTTCTATTTAAATCAAAATTAATTGCAGTATAGTCCATTTTGACTTCATCTGTCAATTGAAGATCCGATAATTCTACATCACCACGTTTTGTTGAAATTTTATGCTTATTTGTTGCATATAAACTCATACCGTTTTTTAATTTAATTTCAAAAACATGTTTGTTTTCTCCAGTTTTTATTAAATTTGAGCATAATTTCGTAGAATTATTTATAACAATTTGATTTGTAATATCTTTTAAATATCTATATCCATCTGGAGTTAAAATTGGCGCCCATATTGGTAAGCATGGATTAGTAGATTCGATTGTTCCATCAACAGCTAGAGTATTCCATCTATTAAAAGAATCATGAAACATAACCCCTGGGTCTGCAATTTTCCAACTAGTTTCTGCAATCTTTCTTAAAAGATCTTTAGCTTTATATGTTTTACAAGTTTCTTTCGTTTTAATGAATTTAGTATCCCATGTTTCGTTCTGAATAACTCTCTTCATAAATTCATCTGTAATTCTAACAGAGAGATTTGTATTCTGGAAATATACTTCATCGGCAAGATCATATCCTGGTCTATTTTTAATACCAGCTTTTCTCAATACCGCCAACTTTTCTTCTTCAAATAATTTACAATCAATGAAATCTTCAATATCTGGATGATTGATATTTAAACATGCTAATTTAGCAGATCGTCTCAATGTGCCTCCAGATTTGACTACACCTGCCAATACATCGTGTGCCTTGAGAAAGCTAATGGGTCCAGAGGCAGTTCCTCCACCAGTAACTGGTTCTTTACAACTTCGTAATGTACTTAAATTTGATCCAGCACCAGAACCTTTCTTAAAAATTTGAGCTTCGAGTTTTCCAAGTTCTGTAATTGAATCCATATTATCTTGAACATCTAGAATAAAACATGCACTTGTTTG
>Ga0172369_10002759_pt1 | contig 23682 bp, 23 predicted proteins | sample LakKiv25m_FD_114539 | JGI IMG/M metagenome (GOLD analysis project Ga0172369, IMG submission 114539) | Freshwater microbial communities from Kabuno Bay, South-Kivu, Congo - kab_022012_11.25m | ecosystem: Environmental > Aquatic > Freshwater > Lake | place: Democratic Republic of the Congo...
CCCACTGTTGTTGCCACGTCAGTTTTTCCTGGCCGGAGCACGTAGATGAAAATTTACTTTCTTAACTTATAATTAAATTGATTGAATTTTAAACACTTACTTAAATTATATACAGATGAAAAAGCATTGGAAACTCAAACGATTGAATATACTCCTTTCAACAAAATTAAGTTCATAGAACAGGAAGTAATAGTAGATCCTGTAACAATGGAAACCAATATTTTCAGAATGAACTTTGTTTATGGTCCTGACCAGACTAGGAAAAAAACTATACTGATAAACCTAACCACAGGAGAAACCATTAAAACAAAAATATATACCGGAAATTGTGAATATGAAGAAGACGGCACCGGTAATTTAAAAATATTGACTTACATCGAAAATGTTGGGATATATGTAGAAGAATCAAGTCAGGGAAGTTTGTATTATATTCATACCGATTACCTTGGAAATTATCAGGCTATATCAGATGAAAACGGAATACTCTTTGAAGAGCTAAGCTTCGATCCGTGGGGTAGAAGAAGAAATCCATCTGACTGGTCGTTTTACAATGTACCCGATGCTGTTATGTTCGATCGCGGCTTCACCGGACACGAACACCTCGACCTTTTTGGACTAATTAACATGAACGGTCGCATGTACGACCCCTGGCTGGGCCGTTTCCTCAGCCCCGATAACTTTGTTCAGGCGCCGGAATTTACTCAGAATTTTAACAGGTATGCGTATTGCCTTAATAATCCACTTAAGTACACTGATCCTGATGGTGAATGGGTGCACATTGTAATTGGAGCCGTAGTTGGGGGGATCATTAATTGGGCTTCACATGGAGCAGAATTTACTTGGGAAGGTCTTGCATATTTTGGAGTTGGTGCTGTAGCCGGGGGACTTTCCGCAGCAATTGGTGCCGGAGTGGGTACTGCAGTAATGGGTGAATCATTTTTTACTGGTATGTTAGCTGAAAGTGGCCTAAGTGCACTTGGCGTAATTTCCGGTGCCGCTGTTGGTGCATCAAGTGGTTTTACTAATGGTTTTTTAACTGGACTTGGCAATGGGTTAGTTGGAGGTAACAATTTTAAAGATGCTGCAAATTTGGGGCTAAACATGGGCATTTCACAAGGTTTTACAGGGGCTGTTTTGGGTGGAATTTCAGGAGGAATCAATGCTGCAAACAACAGTAGAAATTTTTGGACTGGCAAAGCTCCTGAAACACCGTCTATTGCCAGAATGACTGTTATAGTGCCGGAGAAGAGAGTGGAGTTGAATGTTGTAACAAGGGCAGAAATGAATCCTTTTTATGAGGGCTCCGATTTAAATTTTGATGGGTATGAATTAAAATATTTGGATTTTTACTCTGATGGTTCTGAAAAATTGGTCGATTCGTGGATAGCTGTTTCAGGAGGGAGTAATCCATTACCAGAAGGAACATATAGAGGGGATAATCTTAGGTTAAGGACAAATTTAAGTATGGTGAGAGATGATGTTGGTTTTAGTATGGATTTATCAGATGCATGGGATCCAAATTTAAACAGAATGAGAACTTTACTAAGAATACACCCTGATGGACAACTTAACGGAAGTTGGTGGATAGATAATGGTACCGAGGGTTGTATTGGATTACAAGGTTGTTCTTCCGAACTTAATAGTTTTTATAACAGAATGGCTGCATATTTTAACAGAATATGCGAATCTATTAATTTAAATGTTAATTATTAAATTTACAAATTGAACAATGAAAATATACAAATTTGTACTTTATATTTTAAGTACGTTATTTATTTTTAAAACTACATATTGTCAAGAAAACCAAGAAACTAAAAATACAAGATTGACTTTAAATGATTCTTGCAGTTTAATAATTGAAATATCTAAATTTGATTCATCATTAAATAAAATAGAAAAATGTGAAATCTTAAATTGGATAGGAGTATGTCTGATAAATGATAAATTAGTATTTGGTACCGATTTTGAAATACCTTATACTACTTTAAACAAAATGGAAATTCATTGTAGTGATCGGTTTATTGAATTAGAAGTTTCATGTATGTTCAATCCTAATGGTGTAAGTCTTGTACCAAACAGAGAACAATTTGAAATAATAAAAGCAGAGGGTGGATTTATTCTGATTGGAAATTTCTCTGATGGTGCCGGTACATATTCTGCAAAATGGAAAATTGTCGCAAACAAATCCGTTAGAATATTTTTAGGTGAAAATTAGTATACAGCGTATCCCCTCTACCAACCCCGTCTTGTAATCTCAACATAGCCGGGCTACTTTTGTCCCATGCGAAAAAATCAGAAGTTTATAAAAGAACAGATGTATGCCTGGATAGAATCATGGCAGCAAAGTGGGATATCCCAAATCCGGTTTTGTAAAGAGGAGAAGTTGTCCTCATCAACCTTCAATTACCGGCTCAGGAAATACAAACAAGAAAAAGATAGGGCAGTTTACACTAACAGCAAACCAGGGTTCAGATTTGTGTACTACGGATTTTATCTTTTTGCTTTTTGAAGGGTGGGTATCTGTATTTACCACCCAATAACCAAATAGCCCCAGCAGGGACAAGTTACAAACTTAATAATTACAGAAATCAAACCACAAGTCGCGCCAACGCAAAAGGCCGGGCTGGAAGAATGCGGGAGCAGATTCTGCCTGTTCCATTTGCCCCTTGCCCTCTCTTGTTTGGTGCACTTCGTGGATTCCTTTTTGACTTCTCCATCATTCCAATATTCCCTTCGCAAGCCTCAATCTGACCGGGTGTTTACCGGAAGCTGATAGCCAGGCTACAGCCAAATCCGGTTTCGATGCGGCTGTTGCTATCCGCTCTTTTTGTTGCGAAAACAGGTTCTATCATTGTTTGTTCGTAACCATAACCCGTATACCTGCCGCGGTCCGACTTAAGCGCCCAATAAACTCCGGGTGACAGCGAAACCGAAACCGATTCGTTCAGGTTGCGCACAATACCGAAACGGATATGTGCAGTATAAGTGTCCCTCACATGTCTGAAATCGCGCGGGAAATAGGTGTAGCAGATCACCTCCGGCTGAAAGGCAAAGTTGCGTCCGGCATTGCTGAGATGTCCGAATCCGATGCCCGCCGCCCAGAGTTGGTCGCCGATAAAGTTTATGCCTACGGTGTAGATATTGTAAAACGATTGCGATCCTGCTTTAAAGCTGAAGCCCACGTGAAGATAATCAGCAGTGGATAATGACCACTCACGGAAAAATCCTTTCTTTGGAATGTTGATCAGCCCGATCGATATTCCTTTGCCGGTTGTGTCGGTCACGTTGATCAACCCGAGTTGCAAGCCGTCGCAATTGTTTGCTTTGTTGAAGATACCGCCGATTTGTATTCCTTTCAGATCACTTTGGCTGATATTTGCCAGCCCGCTGATCATAACGTCGGAAGACTTTGCAAGCGAAAGCAAGCCCGCGAGCTGAAGTCCGTGTACGGCTCCCGATTTACAGAAAAGACCGCCTGTCTGCATGCCGTTCATTCCGGCTGACAGGCTGAAAATCCCGCCTGCCTGCATCCCGGTGAACCATCCGGCGGTGATATTCCCAATACCTCCCGCCTGGAAGCCCGACACACTGCCGTTATTCATATTCAGCAAGCCCCCTGCCTCTATTCCCCGGATGTTCCCGGTATAGCCGGTGAGGGCGTTGATTGAAAAGTTATAGGTGTAATTTTTACTTCCATGGCCGAAAATACCGAGGGGATAAATAAAGGTTAGTTGTGCGGGGAATTGTTTTTCAGTGGCTTGCTGGCTCCATGCGGCTTCCGAAAGGATTACCGCCGCCATTACGATGAATAATTTTCCAGGGGTGTACATAATTTTCATGTTTTATTTTTATAGGTAGGGACAACGTTTTTTTGCAAAGGATGTAACGAGTGGGAATTTATTATTTCGAGCCTCAAGATGAATTCAAATCCCTGACCTTTAGATTTCATTTACAATTGTAAAAATATGTTAAGGCTCTCATTCTGTAATATTATTTGAATACATTTGCCGTTTGTCATTTTATAAAATTCAAACTTATAATTCTGATTTAAAATGAACAAGGCAATTTTACCGCTTCTTGTGTTTTGTTTTTCACTGTTTTCTGCCGGAGCCCAGGTGGAAAATAAAAAGCCATCAACTGCCGCACAACAAAGTTCAGTTGAACAAAGCAAAATAAATAAAGAGCAAATAATCAAAGAAAGGGCTATTGAGGTTAATCAAACCAATCCGCAGGTAAACAATCCGAATGCTCCTGTTATTAAATTTGATAAGATGGAACATGATTACGGAACCATTGATCAGAATGCGGAGAGTACGTGTGAATTTAAATTTACAAATACAGGGAAAGAACCGCTGATTCTTACCAACGTGAGGGCGAGCTGAGGGTGCACCGTTCCAGCATGGCCACGGCAGCCTGTATTACCTGGTGACACTGCAGTTATATCTGTGAAATACGACACCAAAAAGGTAGGAATAATCAGCAAAAGCATCACAGTAACTTCAAATGCATCCGAACCTACGGTTATTTTAAAGATCAAAGGAAATGTTGTAGCAACTCCCGGCAGTAGTTTACCTGAGAAAAAACTTGACGAGACCGGAACTCCTTTGAATAAATAAGCGAATAAAAGCAGTCTGGCGTTGCATCAGAAAACGTTCGGATGAATTTCATTAATTTTCGTATTTATCAGACCCCTATGCATTGGCAAAGGCTCCGGGCAGTGGTCAGACGAATTCCTTACTCTGCATTCCCAGGTTGCTCTTTTTCTATGCGTTTCCATCATTCCCATTAGATTTCCATCATTATTTATCAATTTCAGTACCTTGCATTTCATCTAATTTCTCTCAAATATTCTTTTCCTCGCTATATTGAACATCCCTTGTTTTTTAACGTTCTAATAAGACTTTAAGATTTGGGAATTTTGAGACAGGTAGTAGCCTACTCCAGTTCTTTTGAAATTGAAGTTAACTTATACTGTGATATCTAACTTGTACTTTAAATGGAATTCATTCTGATTGTACTGATAGTACTGGTGGTAGGGCTTTCCGTTGTTTTTGCTGTGTTCTGGCATCTGAATCGGCGAAATCTCCTGCTGGTAAGAAATGTAATGAATTCATTTACTCATCCTCTGTATGTAATTAATGCAAAAACAAATAAAGTCGAGTTTGCCAATCCTGCTGCTTTGCTTCAGCGATTGCCAGAAGGAAACCGATGCGCAACTTTAAAAGGCAGGATCAACAAACCCTGTAAAGGACACGAATGCAATTGCTCGCTCGAATATCTTTACAAAACCGGTGAAAAGTATAAAACCGACAATCTTGAAGTTGAAGTTAATGGTCAATCTGAATACTATGAGCTTCACGGATTCCCGATATTCAATAAAAATGGCGAACTTACAAAAGTCATAGAGTACAACCGGGATATTACAGCACGAAGAAGGGCGGAAATAGCTCTGGAACAATCGGAAGAAAATTTACGGAAAGCTCTTGCCGCTAAAAACAAGTATTTTTCTATTCTCGCCCATGATGTACGGAATCCTTTCAATTTTCTGATTGGAATTACTGATTTGCTGCGCAGGGATTTGGATGATATTCCGAAAGAGCAACTGGTTCAGATGCTCGACAAGATACATAAGACTTCGATACAAACTCACAGGATTTTTGAAAACCTTTTATTCTGGGCACAGTCACAGACTGGTGATATTAATTTTTCTCCGAAAAAGCTCAATATCCGCGAAATGATCGAGGAAAATGTTGACATTGTCAGGATTTTTGCCGAATACAAGGGTCTCGAAATCGGTTTGGAAAATAAAAACGGCATTTATGCTTATGCCGATGAAAACATGGTTAAAACCGTTCTGAGGAACCTGCTTATGAATGCCATAAAATTCACTGGCCATGGGGGCAGAATCACTGTTAAAGCCCGGCACGTTAAGGATATGACTGAAATTGATGTCACGGACACTGGCGTTGGAATCTCCCTGGAAAACCAGAGGAGATTATTCAGTATCGAGGAAAATTTCTCAACGCCCGGTACGGAAAATGAAAACGGATTCGGGCTCGGTCTCGTCGTTAGCCGTGAATTCATCGAAATGAACAAAGGGCAAATCAGTGTTACGAGTTCACCGGGTAACGGAAGCACTTTTACGTTTACGCTGCCGGTTGGTTAAAGAGTCCAGAGTATTGAGTCTGAAGTACTGAGGGGGTATTGAGACATGAGATATCGAGACTTGAGATATTGAGGAATGAGATATCGAGACATGAAATTGCAAGATATGAGATTTCAGAAATGAGTTGCCGACTGCCTACTTGAGATATCGAGAAATGAGCTGCCGACTGCCGACTGCTGACTGCCGACTTGAAATATGAGACCTGAGAAGACGAGATCAAATGCGTACACCTTTGCCGACTGTCTTAATACCATTTAAAAATCTTCAACCCCGCACCAAAAAAAACAATACCGATTGCCATCAGTACAAAAAATGAAACTGAGACTTCCGGGATTCCTGCTCCTTCGATGACCAGGCTTCGGATGGCATCGGCAAGCATGGTCAGCGGTAATTTCTGAATGAATGGTATGCTCCAGTCGGGGAAATTATGGTAACTGAAGAATACACCCGAAAGCACCATCATGGGCATTACTATGGCATTGATAAACCCGTTGCCAACTTCGGTACTTGAAGTATGCGATGAAATAAAAACAGCTATCCCTGCAAAAGCAATATTCCCGGCAATAAAAAGCAGAATCAGAGCCGGGATATTTCCCTGTATGGTGATCCCAAAGACAATCCATGAAAACAACAACAAAAGACCCGATTCCACAAAGTTCATTCCCACTCTGACCGTTATCAGCCCGATCAGAAAATAGGATTTTTTCATTGGAGTAGCAACCATACGGCGCAGCAACTTTTTCGATCTTTTCTCAATAATTCCATAGCTTAAGCCCCACATGCACGACATCATTACCCCCATTGCAATGAGGCCTGGAACAAGGAAATCGATATACCTCGTCCCACTCAAAGTCAATGGTTCCACATGGTCATTATTCGTGATTATTTCAGGATTTTCATTACCGAACAGCCTTGACAGCCTGAGGTACGTAAGCTGTGCCTCAGGATTCAAAGGATCGAAATGATAAGAAATTTTTCTGTTATTCTCTTCCATCACCACACTAATATTACCACGCTTCAGCCAAACCATTGCCTCATTCCATCCTGTCTGCCTGAAAATAAGGGTTGTATTTCCCATTTTCTCATCGGGTATTTCCATCCGGAAGCTCTGACTCTCATTTTCCTTTACTGTATCTTTAACACAGTACCGGTTCAGAAAATTCATGATTTTCGAAATGGAATCAGACGGGTTTACTGTATTCTCAGAATGGCTGATCACCGCTATCTTCCGCTCTATGTCCTGTTTCTTTGAAAACGCAATGCCCAATCCCAGCGACATCAGTATCGGGAAAGCAATGCCCCAGAACAGGATTCCCGGCTCACGGATCATTTCCTTGAAATAACTCAGGATCAGCAGGGACAGTTGGTTGTGGGTTTTAATTTTAATCATTTAAATGCCTCCCTGTTAAAGAGATAAATAAATCGTCGAGGGTTTTTTTCCTGAATTCCAGATTTTTCAATCTCAATTCCGACTTCTTTAAAAAGGACATAAAAACTGGAATATCCTCTTCCCAACTGGCAAGTTCAACAATTCCTTTTTCATTTTCACTTTCCCATTTTATCCGAAAACGGGAGTCATTCAACAATTTTTCTGTCGAAGAGCCGGGACTATCAAGCGTAAATTCAAGGACTTTTCGATTGGAACCATCACCGTTCAGCAACTGCTCAAGCGTTCCCTGCTTAAGGATCTTACCTTTATCAATGATGATGATGAAATCGCACAGGCGTTCGGCTTCTTCCATATAATGGGTAGTAAGGATCAGCGATGTTTCCAATTTATCCCTGAGTTTACGTAATATCGTCCATACTTCCTGTCGTGCCGCCGGGTCAAGGCCGGTGGTAGGTTCATCCAATAGCAAAATTTTCGGATTATTCAGCAATGCGATTCCCAATGCCAGCTTTTGCCTCTGTCCCCCGGATAGATTTACTACCCAGGATTTGATTTTATCCTCCAATCCTACAATTCGTATGATTTCTTCAACCCTCTCAATACCCAAACCGAAAAAGCTGGCAAACAATCTCAGTGTTTCCCTTACATTAAGTTTATCAATGAATTTAGTTTCCTGGAGTGACAAACCGATGATCTGATGGAGTTCATCTTCATTGCCTTTCCACTTTTTTCCCATGATCCGAATTTCACCTTTGTCAGGTTTCCTTATGCCTTCGATCATTTCCACTAGCGTGGTTTTGCCCGCGCCGTTAGGTCCAAGCACAGCAACAAACTGTCCGCGATCCACGTGCATATCAATTCCTTTCACCGCTTCAACGCTTTTAAAGGATTTGTAAACATCTATAACCTCAATCACAGGAAATGAATTCATGGTTGTATTTTCTTTGAACCGATTCATTAACAAAAATAATCTGAAATTGATCGTTAATACTGAATTTTTATTTTTTCTACTTTTGGATTAGAAAAGGAATGATGAATATGGAAAAGCAAAAATGTCTTGAATGCGGTTTTGAGATCATCGGCAGGTCGGATAAAAAGTTTTGTTCCGATCAGTGCCGCAATACTTATAACAACCGTCTGAAGCAGGATTCAAACAATTATGTAAGAAATGTCAACGGTATTCTTCGAAAAAACCGGCGAATCCTCGAGGAGTTCAATCCCGCCGGTAAAGCGAAGGTGCATTTCAGCAAGCTTAAGGACAAAGGATTCAATTTTGATTATCACACCAATGTTTACCGGACCAAAGCCGGTAAAGTTTACTATTTCTGTTACGAATACGGTTATCTGCCCATCGAGGAAAACTATTACACGCTGGTTATCAAGCAGGAGTATGTGGATAATTAGCGGTTGGTTTTCTCATTTCTCAAAATTGTTTTAATTGCTTTTTTATGATCTTGTATGTATTTCTCATCTTCAAAGTCCGTTTGTCCGTCATATATAACTATGTCAAAATTCTTAATAGTATCTCCTTGAATTTTGTAAAAACTTGTCCAGTTTTTTCCAGAATTGACATAGTTGTCAACAAGGTCATATTTGAATAAATAGTTTGGGTTCTTTATCTCCTCAAAACCTTTTATTTTTAGAAGTCTGTCGTTAATAATGTCAACTATATACAAGTTGAACTAAACCGCCCCCTTACGGAGGCGGTTTAGTTCAACATATAAATAATCTCTACCTCTCAACAACTTTTCAAAATTAAAAAAGTTCTGCATATCAACTATTTAATCGTGTTTACCCATTTAAACCCGGTTACAAACGAATGTTAAACGAATACAAATGTTTAATAACCGAATCAGGCAGTGCGGCGGATATAATTTTGCCGAATCAACAAAAACAGCTCACAGTTTTCAGTTGACTGTTCACAAGTAAGAAATTAAAAGATAATTTTAAAATAATAACAATGTCAAAGTTTAAACAATTCGAAGAAATTGAAGCGTGGAAAAGAGCAAGAAGTTTAAGTGTTGTAATTTACAAGATGACAAGTACACCTGACTTTCAAAAAGATTTTTTACTTGTAAATCAAACAAGAAGAGCAAGCGGATCAATCATGGATAATTTAGCAGAAGGTTTTGGACGAGAAGGCAATCGGGAGTTCCAGCATTTTTTAACCATTGCAAAAGGATCAGCTTTCGAAGTTAAATCACAACTCTATCGCGCATTGGATCAAAAGTATATTTTAATTGAAGAATTTGAAGAAATCTATAATCAAGCTGATATTATTTGCAAATTATTAACCGGCTTACTGAAATATTTAAGAAACTCTGAGTTAAAAGGAACTAAATTCAAATGCTCTGGAACCTTAATCAGTCAATCGAAAACTGAGAAACAGATAACAGAAAACTGAGAACTGTGAACAGAGAACACTATTAAACAAACATATTCTATTAACAATTAAATTTTTACAATTATGAACGCACTTAGAAACAGAGTTCAACTCATCGGACACCTGGGAAAAGATCCCGAAATCAAATCATTCGACGGTGGAAAAACAGTAGCAAAGTTTTCACTGGCAACCAGCGAAACCTACAAAAAGGATAACGGTGAAAAAGTTACCGAAACCCAGTGGCACAACATCGTTGCATGGAACGGTACTGCCAAAATCGTTGAAAAACTCCTGAAAAAGGGCTGCGAAGTAGTGATCGAAGGAAAGCTGACTTCCCGCTCATGGGACGACAAGGAGGGCAACAAGCACTACATTACCGAGGTTGTTGCCAACGAAATTCTCCTTTTAAAATCGAAGGATTGAGACCACATTTTGCATAATTAATGGATGGCCGTTTCATAGACAATGACGGCCATCTTTTTTTTTATAATTATTTTCTCACAAAAGGCTGTAAGCTCAGGTAAGTCATTCTGCGCCATAGCCATTCCAGTGGGCCGTATTGAAACTTGCGTAGCCAAAACCGTGAAGTTATAATAATTATTATCCAAATGGCAACGGCAATTAATATCTGGAATTTCCGGTCCACCTGGCCAAATAATCCTAACCCGCAACCATAGAAAATAAACATCGCCAATAATGACATGGTGATATAGTTTGAAAAAGCCATTTTTCCTATCGATGAAAATGTGTTTGTAACACCGGGCCATAAGGAGTGTTTACAAATCAGCATCACTAATGATATATAGCCAAGTGCTACGGCGATACTTCCGATATAGTTATAAATCATTCCGGTGAACATTGAAAAATCCATTTTCCAGCCCACCCTGAAATTTTCCGAAACTCCAATAGCAATGATAGTAAATCCTGTAATCAGTCCTGTTAACGATAACCAAATATAAAACCGTCCAGATTTGTGGGCAGTTAAGACACCCCATTTGTATAATGCCATTCCTAACAGCATCATCGAAGTTACTCGCCAAAAGGTATTCCAGCAAAACAAAAAAGTTTGCATGAATATACTGCTTTCGACCCTGATTTCCATTTGCTCAAGCCAGCTTCCCCGCATAGCAGAGATTTCGCGAGAGGTTTCTTCAACAGATGGCAGCCAGCTTTCAAGGTTCCTGTTATATGATTCTTCAGGCCAGTATTGGATGGTCATTCCGAAAAAGAGGTTTAATAATATTGGGACAACAAAAAACACGACTGCCCAAATAATCAGTTTTTTGGGGCTCAATTTTTTGAAAAGATAAACAAGCATTCCGCATAAACTGTATGCAACCAAAATGTCGCCGTACCAAATCAGGTAGGCATGAATCATCCCAAATGCCAATAGCCATAACATCCTCCGGTAATGCAGAACCGATGCTTTCAGCCCTTTAGCAACAGCTTTTTCAGAGAAAAGCAAAATACCTGCTCCAAAAAGAATTGAGAAAATGCTCATGAATTTTTCGCTCGCCACCAAATGGCTTACTATCCAAACCCATTTATTAATTCCGGTAAGGTCACCGAAAGCCATAGGATTAATATACGCTGCTCCTATCATCGAAAAGCTCTGGATATTCATGATAAGAATACCCAGCACAGCAATTCCTCTCAGAACATCGAGCGAAAGGATCCGATCAGAAAATGCTGTTGGCGAAATAGTTCCTTTGGTTGATTGCATAAATTCAAATTTTGTGGATCGTATGAAATCGCATGAACGATAAATAGGTTCTTCCTGTTCCCGGTACAGCATTTATAATTTTCGATTCATTTCTCATAACCGGACACGTTAAGGTTTTTTAAGTTTAAGGTAATCCTGAAGCGTCTCTACATATTGCTCGAAAGCTTCAACACCTTTCACCGTCACCTTGCAGGTAGTGAGGGGATAATTATTCCGAAAGCTCTTTTTGACATCAATGTAATCTGCCTCCTTCAGCTTGTTGATCTGTACGCTCAAGTTTCCACTGCTGGATCCTGTTTTTTCCAGAAGAAAATTAAATTCAGCCGATTCCACACTGACCAATAAACTCATAACCGAAAGTCTCAACTGATTATGAATTAATGGATCCAATTCTTTGAACATGGCTATCTTTCTTTATATTTTAACATATAACCCGGAATAAGATAAGCAATGATAATGGACAAAGCCATCATAAGCAAAATATTGATGGGTGCAACAAAGAAAGTAAGGACTGAAAGTATCCAGCTTGCAATCCCTCCGATGATGAGAGGTTTAAAATTCAGAACCCCTCCCGACACAAATGTCCCGAGTCCGTACAAGGCAATAATAAGGGGATAAGCCGAGGTCCAGGGTAATTTTTCAAATGATGTCATCAAAAGAACGACAAAGAGGGTAAATACAAAACCCCACCATAAAAAGATGATCATTTTATCAAAATGCGAAATTACTTTTGCACGCTTTCCTAACCGGATTCCGGCTATAACCGATGCAATCATTCCTCCAAGCATTAGTATCGGCCATGGCAAATAGGCATACTCATGAAATCCGGTAAATTTAAGCAATACATAATGACTGAGGCTCGCTATTAAAACCAGCCATCCCCAAAGTAAAAAAAAGAAGCTGTTGTCCTTGATTTTACTTTTTGAAGTTGCAATCATTTCCTGAATGATTTTCAGGCTTTCCTGTTCTGTTAATTTTGTTTCCATAGATTAATTTATTATAAATAAATTGCAAATATAAACTAATTTATTTTATAAACAAGAAAAATTCGAAAAAAATAAAATAAATTTTTACGAATATAAAATATGACGTATGTTTGCGTCATATTTTATTTTGGTATGACTTATACAAAATCAGTCGCGTTTAAAACAGACTTACAGGAAGTGGCAAAATTTGCAAAGGTTTTGTCTCATCCTGCAAGACTAGCTATATTGCAACATTTATCAAAATGCTATACCTGCAAGTCGGGCGACATCGCCAGCGAACTTCCGCTAAGCCGGACAACCGTTTCGCAGCATCTTCAGGAACTCCGGAATATCGGACTGATCAAATATGAGGTCATCGGAGTTAAAGTATGTTACAAGGTCGACGCAGAAATGCTTCTAAGATATAAATCGGCCATGGACAGCTTTTTTACTAACGGTCTGCACGAGCTAACCTGTGGGTGTAAGGAATGATTTCATTGATCATGGTTAAACACTGATCCTTAAAAATTGTTATGCATAATAAAACAAAAACGAATGGAAGAAAATATTAAGATTATCGAACAAAATACTGAAAACAATCTTTCAAATGAAAGTGCCTGTGCCTGCGGTTCAGGCGGCTGCGGATGCCATAGCCAGAGCATTGACCATTCCCATTCACATCATCCGGCAGACCTGCCGGTACGTTTCAAGATTCTGAGACAAGGCGATAGAGTAGTTGAATTAGGTTCGGGAACCGGTAATGATTGTTTTACTGCCGCACAGGTAATCGGGCTGGAAGGTAAAGTAGTTGGAATTGATATTTCGGAAAAAAATATTAGCACAGCCCGTGATTATATGGATCAGTTGAGGATAAGTAATGTGGAATTCAGGCACGGAGATATACATAATATTCCATTACCGAAGGAATATGCTGATGTGGTATTGACGAACTGCGTTTTCAACCTTCAGGACGACAAACAGAAAGTCGCTGATGAAATGTATCGCATTGCAAACCACAACGGATTTGTGTGTGTTTCGGATTTTGTCCTGTTACAGCAAATTCCTGATGGAATCAGGCAAGATGGAGCTGAACTTGCCGGATGTATTGCTGGTGCTGAAAATATCAACGATTTCATGGATTATTTCAGAAGAACCGGTTTTGTTAATGTGGAAATTGTTGAAATGAGCAAAGTTCATCTCCCTGATGATATTTTTCACAAATACCTTAGTTCTGAAGAAGTGGAGAGATATAAGGATATTTATACTGATGAAGGAATTTTTAATGTGACTTTAATTGGGGAAAAACCTTCCGAATGCTCTGCAGAAACCTGTTGCTGCAATCCGGATAAACATGCAAATTATACTGAAACTTGACAGGTTTGCGAAGTGCCGAAGCTTCGGTACTGTTTAGTTTCAGTTATACCGCCTTATTACTCAATTAAATTTTCATAAACCAGAATGCCGGCGGTATAAATTTTCAGAGTACTTTCAATTCGAGGATTTCTGCTTTGTCGTTCATCAGTAGCATGATTCGCTTTAACGGATTTTCTCTCACAATTACTTCATAGAATAATGAATCCGGTTTGTTGATAAGAATTGAATTCATGATTTCACCTTTATTTTCAGCAACAGGTTTGATATTTTCAGGAAGTAAATGCGGGGCGATATTGGTCCGGACTTCAATCATATTACCCTTTTTATCGTAGCGGGCAATTTTTTCAGTTTCATTATCATAAAATAAGACTTCATAAATCTTTCCTATTTTCGACCATTCAATATTTTTAGAGGTATTAAAATGTTCACTAAATCCCTTTACAACAGCATTTGGCAATCTAAGAGATTTACGCAGAAACAGATTTCTAATAAGTCTTTTCACTCGTAAAATTTTGTATTAAGACGGAAATTTTGGTGTTCGGTCACAAAATTAATACGTATCGGAGTAGATTTTTTTATATAAAAACACCACCCGGGCACGTGCTCTTTTGATTCTCATTTTAGCAGCACTTTCGCTGATACGAAGCGAAATTCCGATCTCACTGATTGGAAGTTCATCATTATATTTCATCAGCAGGAGAGCTTTTTCTTCAGGATGAATTAAGTCAAATATTTTTAAAAGACGGTTATAATTGATCTCTGTAAGGTCTTCTTCGGTTTCATCAATAATCTCAGGAATTTCGTTACTGCTGTTCCAGTTGGGATAGTGTAATTTATTTTTGACCCGTAATAAATCTATACAATAATTATAGGATACCGAATACAGCCATGAGGAAAATGACGAATTTCCTTTAAACGAAGGTAGCTTTTCAAAGGTTTTCTCGAAAATATTCTGAACAGAATCATCGGTCAATTCCTTGTTTTTCAGGAGGCCATAACATTTATCATGGACCTTTCTATTATATCTTTCATACAAAATCTGAAATAAATCATAATTTTTTTCATTGATAATAATAGAAACTATTTCTTCATCCTTAAGTGATTTATACTGATCAGTATTCATCCTTTAATACGAATTTTAGCAAGGGCGAAGTTAAGCATTGTTATCATACTTCAATGGTTCAAATAAAAAAATCTAAAAAAAATTGTTACTTTTTTGTATTTCTTCGTCTAAATAGCATTAATTTTGAAATCGTTTTTTGAAAGCATTGATTTTTAATCTTCCGCAAGGAAAAGAAGTAAATTGTAATTCATACCTAATAATAATTAAATATTTAAAATTAATACTGGAGGTAACATCATGAAAAACAGAATTTTATTAAGCTTAATTACCGTTATTACGATGGCATTTATGACAAGTTGTAATAAACCGCCACAAGTAGAAATTGACGCTGCAACTCTTGCTTTAAGTGAAGCAAAAGCTGCCGGAGCAGACTTATATCTGCCGGATCAATACAATGCAGTTCAGGATTCAATGAACGTAGCAATGCAGACTATCGAAGCTAAGAAATCAAAATGGTTTGCCCGTTACGGGGAAAGCGTTAAACAGCTCGAAGCGATTAAAGTTAAAGCTGGTGAAGTAAAGGCAAATACTGAAGTACGCAAAAACGAAATCAAACTTGAAGTCGAAAATACTCTTACTGAAGTAACAGCACTTCTGGCTGAAGATAAAGAATTACTCGCAAAAGCCCCACGGGGTAAGGAAGGTAAGGAAGTATTGGATGCAATCACAAGTGAACTTTCTGTTCTTGAAACAACTGCAACTGAAGTTAGCGGACTGCTTGCAAGTGGTGATTTGCTGTCTGCCCAGAGTAAAGTAAATGCTGCTAAAGAAAAAGCCACATCAATTAAGGCTGAACTCGAAGAAGCAATTGCTAAAAAGAAGGGTGGAAAGAAATAAAAACAGACTAATCATTATCTGATAAAATAAAAGCCCCGGGAAGGTCCTTTCCGGGGTTTTATTTAAGACAGAATTTGTACTATGACAATGAAAAGAAGAACAAAGGTCACTATCATTTCTTTAAGCTTTGTGCTTATAGCTGCTACCGTTGTTTTTCTGTTTGTGAGAATGGCGCCGGTGCCACCACTTGAAAAGATTGAAAAAGCAAGAATCGCAATTTCCGAAGCAAAAAAAGTACGCGCCGATTCCTATGCTCCAACTCTATTCCTTGAATCGGAAAAACTTTATCAATCCGCAATTTCCAAATGGAAAGCCGAAAATGCAAAGTTTATTTTAAAAAGGGATTTTTCATCCATTGATGCCATCGTTGATTTATCCGTTTCAAAAGCCAAAGAAGCAAAGAATAAGGCCCTTTCACACTCCAGCGATCTTCATACTTCTTTGGGCGCTACTATCAAATCTCTTGGCCGCTCAATTGAAAAATACGATGATTTGATTTCGAATCTACCCTTAAGGAACAAGGTAGTTCAGGATTATGAAAAAGGTAAAATGCTGCTGAATGAAGCAAAATATGATTACAAATTAAAAAATTACCTGGTTTGCAAGAAAAAAATTGATGGATCATCAAAATATCTCAATGACTCTTTTGCATCAGTCAAGTCCTATCTTAAAGATTATTTTACCAATTATTCCTCGTGGACCGAATGGAATAATTCAACAATTAATATTTCTAAAAAGAATAAAACCACTGCGCTGATTGTGGACAAATACGCAAAAAAATGTTATATTTACAAAAGCGGTAAATTAAAACATACCTTTGATGTTGAATTAGGTAAAAACTGGATAGGTGCGAAACTTTACAAAGGCGACAAAGCAACTCCTGAAGGTGTATATCACGTAACAAAAAAACTTCAGGGTAAAAAGACAAAATATTATAAAGCCCTGTTGATAAACTATCCAAACCAGACAGATAAAAACAGGTTCGACCGCGAGAAAAAAAGAGGAACATTATCAAAAAGGGCTCAGATAGGAGGATTGATTGAAATCCACGGTGGCGGAGGCAAAGGAGTTAACTGGACTGAAGGCTGTGTGGCCCTCAGAGATTCTGAAATGGATATCGTTTTCAGGGAAACAGATGAGGGTACCACTGTTACAATAGTTGGTTCACTGTTAAGACTATCTGAAATTGTGGATTTTTAATTTTGTTTAAATAACAGATAATAAAAAACGAATAAAGTGTCAGGCACAGTTTTGTTTTCGGCTTTAACAAGAGAAAGATACAATGCTTCGAAGGAATTCAGGATAACTGTTAATATTGTTACCGGAACGGTTATTATGATTGCAATCCTGCTGATTTTTTATGCCTTTGTAATTTTTGTTTTTCCGGCCGCACTTGAGGGAGGCGCAAACCTGATGCCGGTTACCCAACCTGAATCCTCCGCAATGGCCGCGCTGGATTCTCTTTCATCGAATGAATTAAAGGAAAAAGAAAAAAAACTTTTCAGCCTTCAAAAGCAATTGGATAAGCAATTACCTAAGACTCCCTACCTGATAGTTAATACTACTCAAAACAAGTTTTTTCTTTACTCGGGAAAAAAACTCATGAGAGAAGGTATTTGCTCGACAGGAAGCTATACATTACTCGTAAAAGGGGAGGAGCAAAAATGGATTTTCAGGACCCCCAAAGGTATTTTTAAAATCAGGGAGAAAAAAACAGCGCCGGTTTGGAAAAAACCGGACTGGGCATTTGTTGAAGAAGGACTACCTATACCATCACCGAACCACCCTTCGAGATTCGAATATGGAACATTGGGTGATTATGCCCTTAGCCTGGGCGATGGTTACATGATCCACGGAACACTATATCAGCGGTTTCTTGGAATGCCGGTCACACACGGCTGCATCAGGCTTGGTGATGCCGATCTTGAAGTCGTATATAAAACCCTTAGCGCTGGTGCGAAAGTTTTTATTTATTAAAGTTCTGTTACATAAAGTTTATAAACATCATTAAACAATAGTCTGCAATTTCTGAAAGATGAAAATTAGAATCATTATCCTCTTTGTTTTTTTCGGATTAATCATCGCTGTCCTTGGTACTTTCACTGTTCTTTCCATCTTATCACCTATAAAAGCTATTAAAAACCTCAATCAAACTTATTACGATACTGCCTATTTAGAGGATGGTACTGATGAATATTTCATTCTTGAAAAAGAAGAAGTTTTTCTTAAAGCAAAAACAAAAATGTTAAATTCCGACTCTGTCTGTTTGGTTATAAATCTCGCTGATAGCACAGTAACACTTGAATTGCAGGGTGTAATGTTATTGAAATCGAGGATAGATTATATGCAGTCGAGTAAAATTTTTAAAAGGCTAAGAAGAAGCTCTTACCTTGAGTATTTTTCAACTCCATTCAATATCGAAACGGATTTTTCGACCTTTCCAAAGGAAGCGTTCATCATCAAGCAGGCGCCGAAAGATACCACCGAAACGGCTCCGCCTGTCGCAAAACCAGACAGCATAAATAAAGAAGCCATTTGCTTTAATCTTTATCTTGACAGGAATTTCAGGATTGACATTCGACAGGTTGATACGCTTAAAAACGAACAATACAAGGAATACGACAAACGCCTGCGTAAGCAAAAGATCAGTTATCTGATCCAATCACTTTTAGAATTTAAAGTGCCGGAGTACCATCCATGGATCAGAATTGATATCCCGGCCAGTGAAGCCAAATCCATATTTAAAGCAATACCCTACCATGGCCAGGTAGCAATCAAACTTTGAAAGGTCACCAGTTACAGCTTTTTCAGTTTCGAACATTACAAGTATTCCTCATCACACACAGGATCAAACTTAAAGCATCATCCGGTATCCCGGATGAATGTTTTTTGTATTTTTGATTTTGTAATTTGTCCAATGATTAAATGATAAAATATGAAACGCTTTCTTCCGGTATTTGTACTTGCAGTTTTAAGTTTTCACATCCTTAATGCCCAGAATATAAACGGAGTTATTATTTCCGATTCAGCTAATCTCACAGTGATCAAAGTTTGGGGAACCCACGAAGAACGTGGATTTGCCTGTGGCTTTCTTTTGGGTGAGCAAATCAGCGATATGGTTACCGGTTATATGTTGCCGGCTTTCGGTTCGTATATGACTGCTGCACGTCAGATCATCATTGATGGAGAAGATATTAATATAGATCAGGAATACATTGACGAATCTGTTGCTGTAATTGAGGGAATGAACGCAGCCGGAAACAATTATGCTGACATTGACTATATTGATGGCCTGGTTTTTAATGCTTTCCTCGATATTGTGAAGTTACTCGGTATGAGCTCCGACGGACCAGGATGTTCAAGCCTGATGAGCTGGGGAGATGCTACACTGGGAACCGGTCTTGATGGCAAATCTGTTATTTCAAGGCATCTTGACTGGACACCACATCCGACATTAATCAATAACCAGGTGATGGTCATCCACATTCCCTCCGAAGAAGATGAACAACCTTTTGTCATCATCGGTTTTGCCGGGCAGATGAGTGTCCTTTCCGGATTTAACCAGAATCTTGCTGTCTTTCAGCACATGATGAGCGATTTCACGGCTGCTTCCGTTCATGGAGTTGGGTTCGAACCTGTCTGGCTGACATTAAGGAAAGCTATCGAAAAACTCGATTTTAATAATGACGGCATAAACAATACATTGGATGTAGTGGATGCGATTGATGCGAATCCTATGGGATATGCTGACGGTTATATCATTACAGCACTGGCTCGCTCCACCGCAGTACACGACAGCCTGATCGCTCTTGTGGCTGAAGTGGCTCCTCAGGAACCGTTACTGACATTCAGAAGCAATAGTTATCCCGACAACGTTCCCGGAGACAATTTGTATGCAGCAAACTATGAGATCAAAAGGAATAATCATAACCACTATTGTCCGAGGTATAATGCCGTAGTGAACGCCCTGGGTACAGGAACCGGAATAGGGCAGGATGAAAACTGGGCAATCATGCGCGATTATTCAAACAGCCTGTCGGGAAATATCCAGTTCATGCAGTTTATTCCTGAAACTGATCTGTTCAGGATTTCTGTCCACAGAGATGGCAGCCCGGCGTATCTGAAACCGCCGGTGGAGTTTATTATATCCGAATTGCTTTATTATCCGGTTGGATTGCCGGCAATCAATTTATATCCTGAAGTATATTTATACCCGAATCCCGCCGGTAATGAAATTCTCATTAGGTTTAATAAACAGGATAAGGGTGGAGCATACAGGATATATTCAATGGAAGGGGATTTACTAATATTGGGAGAGATAGTTGATGAATATCAGTCTGTTAAAGTTAAAGACCTTTCCCCTGGAATTTACTTCTTTAAGACAATCCACTATACCGGAACTAAGTTTATAAAATATTGAGACCATTCCGAAAAGTCTGGAATTCAGGGCTAAAGCCCAATAGTGCACTTATATTCAACAACCGCAAACTTAAGTCTGGAGTTTGAAGATATTCTTAATTCTTAGGACCTTGGTCCAAAAATAAGGGAAAGTAGTGATATTCTGTTTTGACTCATATATTTTACCGGATTACGGCTTTGCAATATGATTGCCCATCAGTTATTGTTTTGCCTCCGGAACGATCCTGAAAGTCATTTTCGTTTCATTCCGTTTAACTACGATTTCGGTTTCCACGTCAGCCTTGAGTTCACCGAGGATATTCATAAAATCATAAATATTATTGGTTTCCTTACCGTTCAATCCGATGATGATATCGTTTGCCAATAGTCCGGCTTTTTCCGCCGGGCCTCCCGGCCTTACACCCTGTATCTGAACACCGGGCTGATCGCTTCCTGCATAAGCCGGAATGGTTCCCAATGAAACTGAAGCTGCACCTTTACTGGATTTTTGGCTGTTAATTTTCACTTCCATATAGGTAAGCGACTGCTCAGGCTTCATAATTTCCCGGATCAGCAAAGAGGAGAACTTGGTGATGCTCAGCATACCTTCAAAATTGATAAATTCAACATCATCGCTGTAAGTATGATAATCGTTGTGAACGCCGGTAAAGAAACTTGCCACGGGAATTCCTTTCAGATAAAAGGAAGTTGCATCGGTTGGCAAATAGGGATCTTCGGCCATTACCAGGTTAAAGCCCGAAACCACATTTTTCTTTTCAGCGATCATTTTCCATTCTGTGGCAGAACCAATACCCTGCAAATCGAGGCGGTTATCTTTTAAACGGCCCACCATATCGTAATTCAAATATGCCTTGATCTTTTCTTCAGCAACCGGCAATTTTGAGGTAAAGCTGTTGGATCCCAACAATCCCAATTCCTCAGCCGACCACAGGCAAAAAACAAGGTTGCATGTTATTGCTTCCGGATTTTCTTTTTTCAGACCGGCAAAATACTCGGCAAGTTCAATTATTGTTACTGTCCCTGAACCGTTATCATCTGCGCCGTTATGAATTTCGGATTTGTGCTCTCCGACCGACCGGGAATTAACCTCCCCAAAACCCAGATGATCGTAATGAGCCCCGATGAAAATATAGTCTGCATCAGGATTACCGGATGGAATCATGCCGACAATATTATTATCCTGTTTAATGATCCGGTCAATTTTTGCAGTGATCTTCACCTTCACAGCAGTGTTATAAAGATGTTCATTGCCTTTCGGATCGCCATCCTTTAGCTTTTCTTTCAGCGTTTCAACGGTCTGGTTATCCTTTGAAAGAATTATATCTGCAAGTTCTTCAGATATATTTACAGAAATAATACCGGAGGTTCCTACGATTTCATGATTTGTTTCATTATGAACTTTGGGGGTAACGATCAGGATGGCTTTGGCGCCGTTCTGACGGGCAAGCATTTGCTTATAGCCGCTGGCAATATTCCGCTCAAAGAGCTTTTCTTTTTCTTTATCCAACCCGCCCGGAATCCCATCAATTACCATTACGATCTTGTTTTTTACATCTGCTTTTTCAAAGGAGTTGTATTCAAAGCCGGCCCCATCACTGATTTTTAATCCATAACCTGCCATCACTATTTCCCCTTCTACTTCGCCGTTGTCAGTGGATGAAAGAGGCTTAAAATCTTTGTTTAATTCATAAGCTTTACCATCAATTACGAAATGGTTGGAACCGGCTTCTGATTTAATATCGGCAGTAAAATCAAAAGGCCAGAAATAATCTGCATGGCCGGTCAGCGGTTGCAATCCCTGATCTTTAAAAATATTTGTTATATAATCTGCGGCCATCCGGATTCCTTTCGAGCCGGTCATCCTGCCTTCGGTGGCGTCAGAAGCGATATAGGTTAATTTTTCCTGCAATTCGGATTCGAGTATTTCCGGTTTAAACTTAAAGTTCAGACTTCCGGTTATAGTTTTCCTGACTGGTGATTTGGCCAATTGTTCCCTGGCATAAGCATCGTTCCAGCCTGCGATAAAAAGCTGGGTTTTGCCGTCCGCACAGCGGCTCGAAGTCCAAATCAGTTTTGTGCCATCAGGAGAAAAGACCGGAAGGCCGTCGAATTTGTCGGTAAAAGTAACCTGAACCGGCTCTTTTAATCCTTCTGAATCTACCAGGTAAACTTCAAAATTTGTAAATCCAAGTTTATTGGATGCAAACACGATGTAATCGCCGGAAGGGTGAAAGAAGGGTGCCCAGCTTAAACTTCCAAAATCCGTAATCCGCTTTTCACCGGTTCCATCAATATTCATGGTGTAAACATCCGCATTCATGCCATCTTCTGAAAACCGTCGCCAGATTATTTTTTTGCCGTCCGATGAAAAGAATGGGCCACCGTCATAGCCAGGCGTATGGGTCACTTGCTTCACGTCAGAACCATCTGCATTCATGAGATAAAGCTCACAAAAATAGGAAGGATCAATTTCCAGGGTTTCTTTTTCTTTTACTGATAAACCCGGGAAAAAAGCATGTTTATTGGAACTGAAAACAATCAGTTTGCCGTCAGGAGAATAGGAACCTTCAGCATCATACCCGAAATCTTTGGTAAGCTGTTTTATGTCTGAACCATCCGGTTTGCTTGTAAATATATCCATTTGAGGTTCATAATCCCAGGAATATCTTCTTTTCTGGCCCGATGCTCTGAAATCAAGCTCTTCTTTTTGTTTTTTCTTTGCATCCGGGTCGAGGTGGCTGGAGGCATACATCACGCGGTCGCCATTCCACTGGAAATAGGAGCAGGTGGTTTTTCCGTAACCCGGAGATATACGGTTGATGTCACCAGTTTCAAAATCAAGGATATAAATTTGATAAAAAGGATTATCGGCGTCACGTTCGCTCTGGAAAATAAGATATCTGCCGTCATCAGAAAAATACCCTTCTCCCGAACGATTGCCTTCATATATAAGCTGGCGGGTATTTTTTAAAAATTCATTTTCAAGGTTCACTGTTTCCTGTCCAGTTATTCCCAAACCTGATAACATAACCGACAACAGTAATGCGTATTTTTTCATTCTTATTTTTTTTATTGCCATCATAACATTCAAAGAATTGAAAAGTTTGTTTATTAATTTTTAAATTGGGCGCAAAGTTATACTTATTCGCGGAATGGGATTTAAGGAAAACAGTATTAAAAAGGCTACATTTTATTTTGATGTGCTGGAAGATAATTATTTCTTTTATTGGCGGATCAAAATGAACCATTGAACTTTGCCCGTAGGGCATTAATATCCATAGAAAATAACAATAGGAGAAAAG
>Ga0172369_10002761_pt1 | contig 23681 bp, 14 predicted proteins | sample LakKiv25m_FD_114539 | JGI IMG/M metagenome (GOLD analysis project Ga0172369, IMG submission 114539) | Freshwater microbial communities from Kabuno Bay, South-Kivu, Congo - kab_022012_11.25m | ecosystem: Environmental > Aquatic > Freshwater > Lake | place: Democratic Republic of the Congo...
CTACGGACAATATAGCGCCATAGACTACCTATTTCTATTGATCTTGAAGCCCTACGGGCTAAACAATATACAATTTCCATTCTCGTACGAAAATAAGAATGTATTTCATGAATTTTGGGGATAGGAGTTTTCAGGATTACTTTCTGTCTGGCACATCAAATAATAATTTAGCCGATAATTCTCTTCCATTTTTTACTACTTTTATAACTTGTTTCGTATTATGGCTTTTAAAGGAAACCATCAGAATTTATTTGGATAAATGAATTCTGTTTATTCACCGACTCGTACTTGGGGAGGTTTCTCTGTTCAACTCATAAGAATTAATCAACATGACTGAACAACGCAAACTCGCAGCAATCATGTTCACCGACATTGTCGGGTATTCGGCTTTAATGTCAAAGGATGAAAAACTTGCTTTGGGTGTTCTTGAGATAAACAGGAAAATTCATAAAGCTACTATCTCAGAATTTAGCGGGCAATACATCAAGGAGATCGGTGACGGTACTCTGGCTATCTTCCAAAGCTCGCTGGATGCAGTGGGTTGTGCCATTAAGATCATGAAATCCTGCTGCAAAGAAAACTCGTTTTCACTTCGTATTGGAATTCATATTGGCGATATTATTTTCAGGGATGGCGATGTATTCGGCGATGGTGTGAATATTGCATCGCGGATAGAAGCCGGCGGAAAACCGGGTGGAATTTATATCTCAGAACGGGTATATGAAGATATTAAAAACAAGCACGAAATAATTTCGATTTTTGTTGAGGAAAGGACACTGAAAAATATCGATATCCCGGTTAAGATTTATTCCGTTGATGCTGATAAATCATCGGTAATAAAGCCCTTTCAGCATTCAGCGGATACTGAAAAACAACCGAAGGTAAAAAGGACATTCCCTGTTTCAGGTAAACTGGTGTTAGCCGGTGGAATTGCTGTCATCCTGGTAACGCTTTCCCTGTTTGTTTTCTACATGCGTACAAATCAAACTGAAGATGTTCTGCCCGAACGGATTGTTGTTGCTGTCTTTGAAAACCGGACGGGCGATCCGAAACTCGATGATTTGGGTAAAATGGCTTGCGACTGGATCACACAGGGACTATCTCAAACCTGCGAAACGGATGTGGTGCCTTCGACAACAGTAATGCAAATATCGGGAATGCTTCTGGATCAATCCGGAGGGAAAAAGCAAAGTGATTATTTAGAACAGCTCGCAAAGCAGTCACTGTCCAGCGTTGTGGTTTCGGGATCCTACTATCTTCAGAATAATGAATTTCAGTTCCGGGCTGAGGTTAAAAATATAAATGAGGAGAATCTTATTTATTCGATGCCTGTTATCAGCGGATCAATCAACAATCCAATGGGGCTGATTGAAAAAATTGCCAGCGATATCACTGGAGGATTAGCCTATCATTTTCGATTCCAGGATATCCATTTTGTTTCCAAACCTCCCAACCAGCAGGCATACAGAGAATACCTGACAGGACTTGAGTACTTTGGCCAGGATTATGAAAAAGCAATGCATCATTTTATGCTTTCGGCTAAATCAGATTCCTTGTTTGTTGTACCCCGTTTTTTTATCGCATCTGCTTTTATGAACCGGGGTGATTATTCAAAAGCAGATTCCATTTTTCAAGCCATCAATAATGAAAGAGTCAGGCTTTCGCCCTATGAACGATATATGCTCAATTTTCACAGGGCTTTTTTGGTTGGCAATAACATTGAATGTCTGCGTTATTTGCAGCTTGCAGAGTTGATCTCCCCGGTTGACTGGCAATTGAATTACCTGATCGGCCTTGTTGCCAACCGGTTGAATGAACCCGCTTTAACTGTTGAAACGTATGCAAAGCACAACTATTCCTATCTGCATAACAACAACTATATTTTGGGCGCGTGGAGACTTTCGGTATTAGCCACAGCCTTTCATCTTCTTGGGGAATACGATAAAGAACTTATTGAAGCCATGAAGGGTCAGCAATATTATCCTGACCGGTTATGGTTTTACGCAGTTGAGACTCATGTTTATGCTGTTTCAGGAAAGACCGGAGAAATTGATAAAGTCATTGAAAAATGCCGGTCGGTTACTGCAAAGGAAAGCTCGGAAGGTGAAGTGATCATGCAGGCAGCATTGGAACTCAGCGCTCATGGCTACCCACAGGAAGCACAGAAATATTATGCTTTGGCGACAGAATGGTACGGGAATCATCCAGAGAGTGAAGATGCCCTTGAATATCTTGGAGCAGCCTTATATAATACAGGAAATTATGAGGAAGCACAACAGATTTTTCAAAAACTTGCTGCGGAATTTCCTGAAAATCCTGAATTCATCGGTTACCTGGGAGTAATTGCTGCAAGGATGGGCGATATAGATGACGCCGAAAAATATGACCGGGTATTAAAGGAGTTCAGAGGGCTTTATTTATTTGGCAGACACACCTACTGGCGGGCGCGTATTGCATCTTTGCTGAATGAACCTGAAAAGGCGGTTAACCTGTTAAATGAATCCTTTGCTCAGGGTAACCGGTTTGGGATTTATATTCACCAAACCATTGATTTTGCACCGTTGCATGATTATGAACCGTACAAAGAGTTGTTAAGACCTAAGAAATAAAACTCGTTTAGTTTCTCAATAACGTTGTTATTTTTTGAGCCACTGTTTGCGCACCGGAGGCATTAATTGCAGAATAGGTAACTTCAGTTCCGATTAAACTCTCTATTTTTCGTGCGAGTAAATCAGGCGTGGTCCTGCTCAACGTTAACCATACTCCTACACCATGCTGATCCAGCATTCTTGCAACATTCGCCTGCTCACAATGTCCTTCGATCGGGAAATAGATAAATGGTATTCTCAACGCTGTCAGTTCCTGTGTGGATGTTGCTCCCCCCTGGACAATGGCAAGGTCACTGGCGGCAAAGTGCTCATAAAGCCGGGGAACAAAACCTTTCACTTCGATCCCTGCCGGTAGTTTAAGAGATCCCGGCGACAACCGGGGACCGGTTACAATGACCATGCGAAGTTTGGGGATACTCTGTATTACAATTGTGTAAGCTTTTCCGCAAAGTTCGAGCATTTCTTTACCGATGGCAGTTCCTCCGATGGAGCAGATGACCAAAGGTTCTGTACCATAGCCGAGTTTTCTTTTCACTTCCTCCTTGTTTTTATAAGCGGTAACATCGAATGGAAAGATGTACCCAACGAAATTGTACATCGCTTTTGCGAATTCGCGGCGATTGGGCAGTCCGAAGCCAAATGAGATGTCGGATACATCTTCCGGCTCACCGACAAACAAACCGAGGTCGTAAGGTGGCTTTATCTTTTTCCTGAAGTCGTGGCACCATACACGGTTCCAGTAATAAACGCCAAGATGTTCAAGGGGATTTTTTGTCATGGCTTCCAGCCCGACAAAATCGAAGATCATTACAAACGGAAACTTTTTGAGTTCCGGGTGTTCCCTGAGCGCAAGGCTGATCTCATAGGTTTCATCACCGATCACCAGATCGTATTGCTTTGATCGTATAAGATCAATAAAAAAATCAATGTTATGCTTCCATTCTTTTCTTGATTTCATCAGGTACTTCAGAATATTCAAACTTGCACCCTGTGAAGCTTTCTCAGCAGAAAGATTCTCATCCGCATAGTTTTCAAACCCCGGGACAAGATGCTTACCTGCCTCTATTAATACCTTTGTGGCAGGGTCGGCGGCAAGCCATTCGATTTCGATTTCAGGCATAAGCTTTCGCAATTGAGCCGCAATGGCAATATCCCTGGTGATATGACCCATACCGAGGGAGCCGCTGATGTAAAGGACGTTGATTTTTTTCATGATTTTCTATTTTAAAATGACTTTGATGGTTAATATAAAGTACACTAATCCTTCACGCACCTTACACTATAACCCCAGCCCTTATCGTGGTCAATACGGTAAACTTTCGTGTTATTGTAGGTTAATGATCGCATCCACACGAAATTTACAGATTCTGTCGAAGAGTAAAAATAAGCGCCGTAACCAACTGCAATAAAGTAATTGGGGTATTGGCGCCATCCGCCCGGTAACGCTGTAAAACCTGATGTATTGGTACCATTACCGGAAACCCAACCTGTTGTGGATTTCATTTTTGTACCTGCATTTGTACCGCTCCATCCGGTTGCCGTGCAGTTCACAGTAGGATCCACAAATACCGTTAAAGTACACCATTCTGCATCGGTAGGTATATGCCAGTTATCAGGGCAAATACCCTGACTGCCTGGTTGAGTGGAGTACTGCATCATCTCATCCCACATATAAAGACCACCATAAGTATCGCAGTTGGTGGCTATATTGCCATAGCAAAATTTTTCAATAATTCCGTTATTCGCAGTCCATTCGGTTATCATCGTGCCGATGTTGAGGTTTTCCTGCATCCAGCACTGGGTGCCGATCTGAACCGTAGTGTAACTCTGTCCGTCACGGCTGTCAATAAGCACATCGCCGCAGTCGAATCCTGCAGGAACAAAACATTGATAGTTCAGGTTTGATTCCCACAGATCATTTTTATCCCTGTTGTCAACCTGGAAATCCATATTAAAATCGCTGCCGTGGTAAACAGTTGTTCCGGCTTGCGAATCCCATGCAATGATTTTGTCATCGTCATCAATAATACCGCTTCCATCGCTGTCGCCCGACCTCATTCCCCAGATTCCGGGGGAAAGTTCTTTAAGCGCATCCATTCCGCCATAAGCTTTTTCGGGCCCGGTAGTAAAATCATAGGCGTAAGTTCCTTTTGCTTCAGTTAAAGGATAGGCGGAAACAATCCCCAGGTGGTTTCTATGCCAGATCACAGCATATAGGTTATTATTAACAGTTGAGGTAAAATTTAATGTACTGAAGCCATCCGGACCCACAATATGACCGGATTTGTCGACAAAGGCTGCCCGTTTTTCGATGGCGGTACCCGGCAATGCCTGTTGAACGGAAACTGCATCCCTCAACTCGACCAGCACCCAGTCCACGATGTTCGCATTTGGAATTTCAATGACAGTTTCATTGCCATTATAGTACCATCTTGGCATTGGATTAGCAAAATAGGGGAGGGCGGGCTCAAATGGCTGGTATTCGGGCAGACTACTGTTTATATTCGCTTCCATCTCAACCCCATTGAAAGGGCCTTCGAGCATGATACGTGCATCGAGCGACCAGAAAACAGGGAACCATTCGATCAGGTTGTTGGGATCGTACTCATAATCCTGACCTGCAAAATCCCCGGTGGCGCCTGCAAAGCGAACATTTCCGCTGTTGTTGCTTTTCCAAACGTTGTACTGTCCGGCCCAGGTATTGTCAGGGAAAACGGCTTCGGTAACCGTAAAATCCTGGTCGTTCTGAATAACCAATAACGCTGCGCTCCCTGAAATTCCATCCTGGAAAATACATTGATCGAAGGGATAAGCAGGATCAACTACTGCGCCAGTGTGCAGAAAAACTCCATTGGCATCCATCCGTTCGAAAATTGCCCGGCGAGCACCAATAATACCTCCACCGTTGATGTCAAATGAATAATAGCCAGTTCCCTCTGGCATCACGCTGATCTTTGCACGATCGCCTGGTTCGCCCATCACTTTCAGGATACCCCCGTCATTTACCGAAAGAACGTGATTTTGTCCCACCCGAAGGACACCGTTTTCATCAATCGATATTTTTCCGCCGTCCATGATGGTCACATCCCCGGCACACATTACCTCATAACCGTTTAATTCGAGGTTACCTTCCTCTATCCGAAGTTCGCCGTTTACAGTAAGATCGCCATCTTCGATATTGCAGTTTCCTGGATTATCAATAGTTAGGTTGTATAAAACAAGGTTTGCATCATCCTGATTTCTGATATATTGTGTTTCAATGCCATTCATTATAAGCGTGCCACCGCTGAAGATTATATCATTGGATACATTATTCAAGACCATAAAATCGCCGTCCATCATCAAAGTTCCTCCGGTAATTGTTGCGATGCTGCCATCGAAAAAAGTCATTCCACCTGAAACATCAATTACAGGATTACCATCCATTTTTAAATGACCACCAGATCCCACACCGATAGCATCGGGATCAGAGCTTCCTACTGCGAAAGTAATAGGTTCTTCAATATTAAATGTTCCTTCCGAGATGTATATATTCCCTGACAGATTGATGCTGTGAGTAAGGCTTAACAAATCTGAACTGTTTCCTTTTATTATTGTAATGTCACTGTATATATCATCCGCATTCGTATCATCCCAAAACGAATTTCCGCTCCCTTCAAAATACAGATTATTAAAATTACCGTTCATAATAAATTGCCCGTCCGAATGAAAGTTTCCATAAACATGGATGTCATTTTCACATGTTAAAACTGCTCCAGCCTCAATTTCTATGCTTCTTGCATAAGCTATATAGTTGTCAATAGAGGGAGCAAAGGATGTCCCGGCCGGTATTATCACATCTGTATATTCATCCGGAACATAATGTTTATCCCAGTTATATGCTTCAAACCAGTTGGAGTTGTATTCGCCTGTCCAAACTTCCCGCTCCTCGATTTTAAGAACATAATTGCCATTACCTGTCGTATTTGCCCAAACGCAAATTCCATAATCATCCTCAGTCAAAACCTGATATGAAAAAACTTCATCCCCATGACCCGGATTGACAGACCTCCCAAGGAAGTCCTGCCGGTCAGCAAAATAGGCTTCGCCGTTGGATCCAAAAAGAGCAATGTCAAGGTCGGGACCGCTGTTGCTATTATCAAGTAAAAAAGTATATTTGCCGGGCTCGAGATGAATATCAAACATCTCAATTACATCACCATACACCCATTGCTGGTAAAGCCAGCCTAATGTAATGGACTCCAGCGCGCCTTTAAACTCAACTGTTGCATTGTCATTGCCAACCATCCTGTTCACTTTTATAGCTTTGGTAAGTGTGGAATGATGGCCATCCATAACCACAAACTCGGTTGGATTTAGGGAATATGATGCTGCAAGTCCTTCTTCAAAGGAATCATCATCAAACATTTCAATGCCCCACCATTCGGCTTCATCGTCAGCCCTTACACCTACTGCACACCACGTTGTATAACCATGCCAGAACTCGTAGTAATCGGGATCCGTTTCAGTATTATCCGTGACATCCTGCTGAAGTTGCTCAAGGTAACCACCAATTCCAATGGTGAAATTACCGAGGCTGGCATCAGAGCCGCCAAAAACACCATCCTGTGAATATACCGATACATAAATCCGGCACCAGTATGAGGCTGGAATGATAGGTAAATGCCAGTCAAAAACACCGTCGTTAGGAGTATTTTGTACTATGCTTGTCCAGTTATATCCGCCATTAACGCTATATGATAAATTTGCGTAGGAACCTGGTTCCTCATCATATTCCCAGCGAATTTCAAAGACATCTCCCGATATGAAAACTTCCCCATCACCGTCATGGTTATATCCGGTATCACCAAGCGGATGTTTCAGCGTTACTGCCAAACCAAGAGCGCCTCCCCCAACAACAGTGTAAACCCTTTCAAGCTGATTTCTGTTTATCCATTGCACACCTTCCCACCAGGTATTGTGAACACCGATTAGATTCGTTGATTCATCATACGCCACACAACATTCGGAATGTTCGGGAATGCTTATTTGAATCGGTCTGTCATTGGTGCCGACTTCACTTATTATTTTATTAAAATACCATTCAAAATCACCCCCCTGATCGTGATCTGTAATACTAAAATTATACTGGTTGTAATTCATTAAATTACACACAGTATTAAAACCCATTTCGATGTTATCACGATCGGTTTCACCTGTCAGGGTATCAGTAAGCATGTGAATTGCAAGTTCTTTTTGTACATTAGGTACCTGCCAATCGTCTTCTTCCTGAACATCATCCCACCGCTCAAAATAAAAGTCAACAAGCCGGGCATAATTATCATCGGTGTTTATGGAATTGTAATCCCACCACGAAAGCAGCATCGCTGCTGCTGTTGGAGTGCATCCATAACTCCAGTCGTAAAACTTGCACATTTCGGGATGAGGAATCCAAACCTCCGCCTTGCTTGCCATCGGAATACCGGTTTCAAAAGCCTGCCATTCCGCGCTGTAATCGCCTTTGGCGCAGAAAAAAGGCATAGGTTGGGTTATTTCGAAAAACTTCTCCCTGTCAACGACCTGTGTATTGGGAAAAACATTTATATAAACTTCCTTTGAACCGTTTGTGTAGCAAAACCATTGATTTTCGAAGTTTACATAATATACTTTTTTTAGCCATACGTTGCCACCAAGGTCTTGTCGGGCAAGCGTTTCCATCTTAAATCCATAAGCATATTCTGGTGACAACGATTTGGAATAATCCTGGATTACCCCGATGTCTTTCCGGGCGCTGACAAACATCGTCCCATAGCTGTCAAAACCCCACTGGCTTTTTTCATCCCTGTTGATGGATGCTTTACGGCATTGCTCCTGGAGCATCTCTTTTTCAGGAAAATGTTTACCAATAGCATAATTGAAACGATATCCAATGAGTTCATCATTGGCTGCATAATAAGCGATTGGATCGGCAGGGGATACATAGCCCCAGAGTGCTGCAGCATTTTGGTCGGCTATCTTTCTGACTTCATGAAGGGGAACAATTGCGGTTTGGCTGAACAATGACAAATACAGGATGATATTTGTCATCAGAAGTAAGGCAAGAGTTTTCATAGTTGCGTACTAATTGATTTTACAAAGAGTGTAAAATTAATTTTTTTAAATAGAAAAGTCAAGAGTTAATTAATAGTGATAAAAGGTTATTATAATCTTTACTACCTGATTTATGAGATGTGATAATGCTGGTTTAAAACAAAATGAAAATTAACGGGCACATCAAACTGAAAATTAAAAAATTTGGATTTGGCATACTAAGCCGATTCCGGAATAACTGACCATGAAAGAACAACGCAAACTCGCAGCAATCATGTTCACCGACATTGTCGGGTATTCGGCTCTGATGTCGAAGGATGAGAAACTTGCTTTGGGTGTTCTTGAGATAAACAGGAAAATTCATAAATCCGCCATTTCAAAATTCAATGGCCAATACATCAGGGAGAGTTGTCGTCATCCTGTTAATTCTGACCTTAAAAGACTTTGCACCATACAAGGAATTGTTGAGGCCGAAAGAATAATAGTACTTTATATTTTACCAAATTTTCTTTTGCTCATTTATGTGCTATTTCTTTCATAATAAATATGTTATAAAACCTGTCAGGCAATTTTGACCAGGACAGTTCAGATTGATCTACCGAGTTGTTAAAATATTGTTAAATACCGAATTTCCGACAATTAAAAGTTATAATTTTTGTTAATTCGCATTAATGAACCTTGTGCAGCATGATTAAAAGGGTTACAAATATAACGTTATTGATCGTTTTCCTTGTTACTTCCACAGGCTTTACAATAACAAGGCATTACTGCTGCAACAAGTTGGTAGCTGTTTCACTTGGACATATTGAGAACTGCTGCACTCCGGGCGATTGCTGCCATAATAAATTCAAACACATTAAGATTACCGATTCTTTCGAATCCAGCACTGGCATTATTAATCCGGTCAACCCCATGGTATTTTCATCTTTCCTTATTCAAAGTGATGGTTTTGTGTTCAATATAACCAGGCCGACATTTATTGTTCTTCCTTGTATCTCTCCTCCTTATTTAAAATTTGACAATAGTTTCCTTCAGGTTTTTAGAAATTGAATTTGTTCACGGAGTCTTAGCTTTAGCTACTTTGAGGTTTGAATTTTTTTGTTTAAAAAATCAATACCGCGAAAAGTAATTATTGTTTAATTTTAAAAGTCAATTTCAATGAAAACTAACATTTTATTTTTAGCTGCAATCCTGGCCGTAACCACGACTTTTGTAAGTTGTTCAAAAAGTAAAACTGAAACACTGAGTACTGAACAACAAGTTTTGCTTGGGAAAATGAACAGTTCTTATAAAACTGCGAAAGTTTATAACGATTCGCTTATAAATCTAAACGTATTTAACAGTTCTGATACCATATTACCGTACCGTTATGATAGTTGTTATCATACTTATGATTCGATTTTTGAACACTGCCACACAACCATGATGAACAGCAATGAAGGAATGATGAGTGGTAACTCTGGTATGATGGGTGACAACGGAAGTAATGGAATGTGCGATACTCAATATGATGAACTGAACGAGGTTATGATACAAATGAGCCAGCTCAGGGAAATTCATACAAACTACCATCCTGAATAGGATACTGCTTTTAAACTCTTTACATTTTATATTTACATTTAATCAAATATTTTACAATTATGAAGAAGTATATTTATTTAATCGTTATCGTTTTCTGGACATTTCAAATTTATTCTCAGGAAAGCTATACTCCTGTAAAAGCTGTAAAAGCATCTTTTTTTGATACATCTGTTCCACTGAGGGATATGAAAATCATCAGGCCCGAAGATCAAATTTCCAAATGGAAAAATGGAGAAATAGAAAATGAGTTTCTTGAATTTGACTCAAAAATAAATGAAAACATCAGTACTGATGTGTCTTCGGTTCAAAATGAACCAGGGACCAAAGGAACGAAAGGACCCATTTTAAATATTGATGGTACGGGAAACATCAATGGTGTGTATCCACCGGATACGGATGGTGATATTGGCCTGAATAATTATATCCAAATGATCAATCTGTCATTTGCCGTATATGATAAATCGGGCAATAAAATATATGGACCAGTTGCCAACAGTACTTTATGGAGTGGATTTCCAGGACCATGGACAGGGACTAACGATGGTGATCCAATTATCTTGTATGATGAATTGGCTGACCGTTGGCTTGCAAGCCAGTTCGCATTACCAAATTACCCAAGCGGCCCTTTTTATGAATTGGTTGCAGTTTCACAAACCAGTGATCCTCTTGGTTCATGGTCGAGGTATGCATTTGAATTCGATTATATGCCAGATTATCCAAAACTTGCTGTTTGGTCGGATGGATATTATGGTACATTTCACATGTTTAACAATGGAAATTACAAGGGAATGGGAGTCGCAGCCTTTGAACGTGATAAAATGCTGATAGGTGATCCCGACGCCCAAATGGTGTACTGGGGAGAATATCCTACCCGTTATGGGTATTTACCTTCGGATATTGACGGTTCCGAACTTCCATCCGGGTCCCCAAATTACATTGCCGGTATGAATTTTTTCGGAAATCATAGTATGGAAATATGGAATGTAAGTGTTGACTGGCAAAATTCTAACAATTCCACCTTTGCATTGAGTGAAGTCCTCACACCGGCAACATTTAATGATAATATAAATGGAATACCTCAACCGGGGACCAGTCAAAAGCTGGACGAATTTACAAGCCGTCTTATGTTCCGGCTTCCTTTCAGGTCGTTTCCCGGATATAATGTCCTGTTGGCAAATCATACAATAAATGTGAGCGGTAAGGCAGCCATCAGGTGGTATGAACTGAGAGATGAAGGTTCGGGCTGGTATATTTATCAGCAAGGTACTTATGCTCCTGATAATAACTTCCGGTGGATGGGAAGCATTGCGATGGGCGCTAACGGCACAATAGCACTGGGATATTCGGTCAGCAGCAGTACAGTTTATCCTTCCATACGATATACCGGTCGTTCCTCTGATGCACCTCCCGGAGAAATGAATATGACGGAAATCGAAATTGTTGAAGGACTTTCATCTCAATCAGGGATAGACCGCTGGGGTGATTACAGTTGTATGGCCGTTGATCCATCCAATGATACGACTTTTTGGTTCACTAATGAATATATGAAAAGCAATGGCTGGGGTACCAGGATATGTTCATTTGATTTTGGCGCTTTGCAACCCCCGCAAGCCAATGCAGGGCCGGATGCGACCATTTGTGATAACGTTTTATTCAATACCGAACCTACTGCGCTTTACTATAACAGTGTACAATGGGTAACTTCGGGGGATGGAGTATTTCAAAATCCAAATATACTGATGGCAAAATATTTACGGGGTAACCAGGATATTGAAAATGGTTCCGTTACTCTAACTCTTACTGTCTATGGATTCGAACCGGGTTGGCAGGTGACCGACAGTTTAATCTTAACCATCATAAAACAACCAGAATCTCTGGCCGGGAATGATACTACTATCTCCGGTAATTCAGTCCTGTTGAATGGTCAGGCAATTAGTTATTCCTCTGTCCTGTGGGCTTCATCGGGTGACGGAAGTTTTGATAATCCCACTTTGTTACAAGCCACTTATACTCCAGGGCCGAATGATGTAAACGCCGGTCAGGTAACTCTCACCCTGACTGCTAACGCTCAGGAACCCTGCAGTGGAGATGATTCCGATAACATGACTTTATTTCTCACTCCTGCAACAGGAATTTCACAACCCGAAATCAATGAATTTCAAATTTCCATTGTGCCGAATCCGTCGAATGGAAAATTTAAAGTAATTTTAGGAAATAAAAATATTCCGGATTTGATGATTACTATCAGGGATTATACAGGCATGAGAATAAATAATATACTATATAATTATTTAAACAATGGTTCGGTAGATCTTGATCTTTCAGCCAATCCTAAAGGAATTTATATTCTCGATATTAAAGCCGGTGATATTAGAAAATTGAAAAAGATTATCCTGAAATAATTTAACTATTAAACTAATTAATATGAAGACAAAAATCAATTTAATAATGCTTGGAGTAATGGCTCTGTTGTTGGCATTCAGCGCATGTAATACTCAGACTAAGAAAGTAGCACCTACGGAACAGGGCGAAACTACTGAAAAAACAACGTACACCTGCCCGATGCATGCCGAAGTTATTAGCGATAAGCCCGGGAAATGTCCCGTATGCAAGATGGATCTTGTTGAGAAGAGTAGCGGCAGTGACAATGACACTATTCAAATGAATCTGGATACAATACAAGAGCGCAACCACTGATAAGGATTATCATATTTTTGATATTGAATAGCCATTTCAGAATTGGATGAAATCAGGGCAATGATTCTGCATGGATAAAGGTATATGAATTGAAAATAAATAAATCATTTAATTTATAGTTCATGTTTAATCGCCTGGTTAAATATTTCCTTGAAAACCGGCTTATCACCTTTATTTTGCTGATCACTTTCGTGATTCTGGGTATCGTATTTATGCCCTTTAACTGGAGCACCGGATTTTTACCTCGTGATCCGGTTCCGGTGGATGCCATCCCGGATATTGGCGAGAATCAGCAGATTGTTGCAACGGAATGGATGGGACGTTCTCCCAAGGATATTCAGGATCAGGTTACCTATCCATTAACCACTGCACTACTTGGCATTCCTGGTGTGCAAACCGTAAGGAGCACTTCTATGTTCGGCATGTCCTTTATCTATATCATTTTTAATGATCAGGTCGAATTTTACTGGAGCCGCTCCCGCATTCTTGAAAAACTCAGCTCTTTACCTGCCGGCACTTTACCTGCTGATGTGAAACCTGCCCTCGGACCGGATGCAACTGCCTTAGGACAAATTTTCTGGTACACACTCGAAGGCCGGGATCCGAAAACAGGAGAGCCAAACGGAGGATGGGATCCTCAGGAACTCAGGGCCATCCAGGATTTTTATGTTAAATACGGGCTTTCTACAGCAGAGGGAGTATCCGAAGTAGCTTCAGTGGGAGGTTTCATTAAGGAATACCAGATTGACTTAAATCCCGAAGCTCTTAAAGCATTTAATGTATCTGTGATGGATGTCATGAACGCCGTACGCAAAAGCAACCTCGATATCGGCGCCGAAACGATGGAATTGAATAATGTGGAGTACATCATACGCGGATTAGGATATGTAAAGAGTTTGGATGACCTTGAAATCTCAGTAATTGCAGTACGTGATAATATTCCGGTTCGAATTAAGGATGTTGCCCATATTTCATTTGGCCCGGCAACCCGGCGAGGAGGCCTGGATAAAGAAGGCTCAGAAGCAGTGGGCGCTGTGGTTGTTGCCCGTTATGGATCAAATCCAATGGAGGTCATCAATAATGTAAAAGACAAAATAAAAGAGATAGAAGCCGGGCTGCCTCAAAAAACCTTGCAGGACGGATCAATTTCCAGAGTGACCATTGTTCCCTTTTACGACCGTACCGGACTTATTAAGGAAACCATCGGAACACTCGAATACGCACTCTCACACGAAATTTTGATAAGTATAATCGTGATTATAATTCTGGTGATGAACCTTCGGGCATCCCTGATTGTGGCTGGATTGCTTCCCATAGGCGTGCTCATGACTTTTATCCTGATGCGGTTGTTCGGTATAGAGGCTAATATTGTTGCCTTATCAGGTATTGCTATTGCCATCGGAGTGATGGTTGATATTGGGATTGTGGATGTTGAGAATATCCTCCGTCATCTGGAAATGCCGGAAAATAAAAATATTCGCGGGAAGAAACTATTACAGGTAATTTACCAGGCAACAACTGAAGTACGCGCTGCTGTGGTAACTTCAATTGCAACAACCATAGTCAGCTTCCTGCCGGTTTTTGCTATGCAGGCTGCCGAAGGAAAATTGTTTCATCCTTTAGCCTTCACGAAAACCTTCGCCCTCATTGCTGCCTTTATTCTTGGTATTGTGGTTTTACCGACGCTGGTACATATATTCTTTAATATTCGCTTTGACACAAAGAAAATCCATAAGGCATGGAACGGCAGCCTGATCATAGCCGGGATCATATTTATTGTATTCTGGCATACCTGGCCAGCATTGGCTTTAATTGCAGTCGGGCTAAATAATTTATTTAACTACCGGTGGCAGGAAAAATACAAGGAATTTCCGAACTATTTCAACATTGCCATTACGGTATTGATCGCAGCCTATTTCCTGTCAAAGGAATGGCTTCCTTTGGGAGCTCATAACAGTATATTTACCAACTTTATTTTTGTTGCCGGAATTACGGCTTTAATACTGATTGTCCTGATGTCAATGGTTCAGTATTATGAAGAGATAATCCGGTGGGCACTGGAACACAAACGTAAATTTCTTATTATCCCGGCAATAACGCTGATTTTTGGATTTTTGGCCTGGCAGGGTTTTGATCAAATTTTCGGGTTTATTGTTACGGGTGCTGAGAAAGCGGGCTGGAAAAATATAAGGCAAAGCGCACTCTGGCAAGTACCGGTCAGAATTTTTCCCGGAACAGGCAAAGAGTTTATGCCATCACTGAACGAGGGCTCTTTCCTGTTGATGCCAACCAGTATGCCTCATACAAGTATTGAAAAGAACCTTGATTATATTGAAACACTCGATAAAAGACTGTCGGCAATTCCTGAAGTAGAAATTGCCGTGGGGAAATGGGGGCGCGTGAATTCAGCACTTGACCCTGCCCCGGTTCAAATGTTTGAGAATACCATTAATTACAGGCCTGAATTTATTCTTGATGAGAATGGTCACAGAATGATGTTTAAAGTGGATAAAGAAGGCAGTTATATTCTAAAAAACGGAAAGAAATTCAATCCAGATAAGGAAGGATTCAGGATAATACCTGCAGACAGCCTTATTCCCAATGCCAATGGGGAATATTTTCGACAGTGGCGACCGGAGATCAAAAAGCCGCTTGATATTTGGAATGAAATAGCTAAAGTAACCAATATTCCTGGCCTGACTTCTGCTCCTAAGCTGCAACCTATTGAGACACGCCTGGTGATGCTTTCAACCGGTATGCGTGCACCGATGGGACTGAAAGTGTACGGACCCGATCTGAATTCCATTGAAAAGGCAGGAATGATATTTGAACAGGCGCTTAAAGATGTACCGTCCATAAAACCATCCTCGGTTTTTTATGACCGTGCTGTGGGCGCACCCTATCTTGAAATCAGTCTTAACCGGGAAGCAATGGCCCGCTATGGAATGAGCGTGAGCGATGTGCAGGAAGTCCTGCAGGTCGCAGTTGGTGGTATGGCACTGACATCATCTGTTGAAGGCCGTGAGCGGTTTCCGATAAGGATTCGTTATGCCCGCGAAATGAGAGATAATCCGGATGATCTGAAACGCATCCTTATTCCTGCGATGAATGGAGTACAGATTCCATTAGGCCAAATATCAGATATAGATTATACCCGCGGTGCTCAAATGATAAAGAGCGAAAATACTTTCCTTGTTGGGTATGTTATTTTTGACAAGAACGAAGGCAAAGCAGAAGTGGATGTAGTGGAGGATGCGCAAAGAATATTGCGGGAGAAATCAGATTCTCAGTCTTTGAGATTACCCGCCGGAGTATCCTATAAGTTTGCAGGCAATTACGAGCATCAAATCCGGGCTACAAAAAGACTAGCCATCGTCATTCCAATAAGTTTGCTGCTGATATTGCTTTTGCTTTTTTTCCAATTCAGAACAGTAACTGCCTCCCTGATTCATTTTTCAGGTGTGTTTGTGGCTTTTGCAGGCGGGTTCATCATGCTATGGCTGTACGGCCAGGATTGGTTCATGAATTTTTCAGTGGCCGGGTTGAACTTGCGCGATATGTTCCAGATGCATACCATAAATCTGAGTGTGGCAGTCTGGGTTGGTTTTATTGCTTTGTTCGGCATAGCTACTAATGATGGTGTAATCATGGGGACTTATATTCACCAGGTATTTGAAAACCGGCATCCGGCTACAGTTCATGAAGTACGTGAAGCGGTAGTTTCTGCCGGATTAAAACGAGTGCGGCCGGCTATGATGACCACTGCAGTTGCTGTTATAGCGTTGTTGCCTGTTTTATCCTCTACAGGTAAAGGCGCTGATATTATGATCCCTATGGCAATTCCTATGTTTGGTGGTATGGTTATCCAGGTAATGACCGTATTTGTTGTTCCGTTGTTTCAGTCAATTTGGAGGGAAAGAGTAGTAATTCGCAACAACAAGATGAGATTAAAAACCATTACGAATCAGTTTAACGATGAAAAATAAAACTTGCCGGAGAATAGTATTAATCCTGCTTTTGAACGGTAGCTGGGTTATGGGTGATGGTCAGCAACAGCCTGATTCATTGAAGAGCTATCTCGAAATGGCTGCCAGGAATAATCCAACAGTGCTTCAGCGCTATTATGAATATGAAGCAGCTTTACAAAAAGTACCACAAGTTGGCGACTTACCCGATCCAGATCTTAGCCTGGGCTTTTTTCTAAGCCCTATGGAACTTGTCAGTGGCAACCAGGTGGCCGACATCCGGCTGATGCAAATGTTCCCCTGGTTCGGTGTGATTAAAGCAGGGAAAAGCGAAATGAGCCTGATGGCAAAGGCAAAATACGGATCGTTTCAGGATGCCAGATTGCAGGTATTGTATGATGTGCAACGCACCTGGTACGAATTACACAAGGTCAGGCAGAATCTCCTCTTCTCTGAGAAAAACATTACAATACTTCAAACAATTGAACGATTGACAATATCCCGCTATAAGTCAGGCCCAACTGGAAACAATTCCTCCTCATCCGGCATGGAAACCACCTCAGCGACTACACAAAGCTCTGATACTAATTCTTCCGGAATGCAGGGCATGGGAGCTAATAATACAGGGACAAGCTCAAATCAGGTAACTATGCCGGTACAAATCAATTCCATGAGCTCAAACACAGGCAGTACCGGTCTTTCGGATGTGTACCGGATTCAAATTGAGATCGGCGACCTTCAGAACAATATTGCATTGTTACAAAACCGATGGAACACTTTAACTGCACAGTTTAACAGCTTTATCAACAGGCCGCCTGGTTTACCGGTTACCCTGCCAGATACTTTAGTTGCCGATACCCTAAAGTTTTCCGTACAGTCTTTGTTTGATAGCGCCCTAAGTAACAATCCCATGCTTTGGATGCTTGAATTTGAAAAACAATCGCTTGATGCTCGCAAAGAAATGGTTACAAGGATGAGCTACCCTATGGTTGGTGTTGGATTAAACTATTCGGTTATCACAAAAAGTGAAATGTCTACATCCTCCATGAATGGAAGGGATATGATCATGCCTATGATAACAACTACATTACCGGTTTACCGGAAAAAATATAAAGCCATGCAATCCGAGGCTGAATTATTAAAAAGCGCCAATATGCAAAATTACAATGCAGCGAATAATGCACTACAAACAGAGTATTACCGGGCGGTACAATTGTACCTGGATGCTGAACGCCGGACAAAACTTTATGCCGGCCAATACCAGTTAGCTTCCAAAACACTTGAAGTTATGCTCATAAGTTTTAGTGCCGGAGGATCAGATTTGACAGACATTTTACGAATAAGGCAACAAACTCTTGATTATGAGTACAAACAAATAGAAGCCGTTGCAGACTTTAACACTTCCATTGCATGGCTAAATCGACTAATGGCAGTTACCCAATAAAGCACTCATGAAAAATCACATAAAATGAAAAAGATATTTTCAAACCAATATATAAGATTCAGCATTATTCTGATTGTGGGTATTTTGCTGGGATGGTTATTCTTTCATTCTCCCCAAATAAATAAGGACAAACATGACCATACTGTTGAAGCAACTCAAAATATGATATGGACATGTTCCATGCACCCCCAGATACGAATGCCTGAACCGGGTCAATGCCCCATTTGCGGAATGGACTTAATCTCTCTTGACCAGGGTGAATTAACACTTGACTCTGGTGCTATAAAAATGACAAAAGAAGCGGTTCAGCTTGCCAATGTGATGACAACCATCGTTTCAAAACAAAAACCGGTAAAAAATATCAGGCTTTACGGTAAGGTGCAAATAGATGAAAGGCTTTTACAAAGCCAGGTATCCTATTTGCCTGGACGAATCGAAAAACTCTATATTAACTTTACAGGTGAAGCCGTAAGCAGAGGGCAAGTACTGGCTGTTATTTACTCACCTGATCTTATAACAGCTCAGCAGGAGTTAATCGAAACAGCCTCATTAAAACAATCACAACCAGTCCTGTATGAGGCAACGAAAGATAAACTTCGACAATGGAAATTAACCGAAGAACAGATTGCATCTATTGAAAAATCAGGTATTGTAAAGAATAGTTTTGAAGTTTATTCTAATACCTCAGGTATTGTAGTTACCCGCCGGGTCAACAATGGCGAATATGTTTCACCGGGCTCAGTTTTGTTTGATGTTGCCGATCTCTCGCAAGTATGGGTCATGTTCGATGCTTATGAAAGCGACCTGCCTTACCTGATGAAAGGCCAGGAAGTAAACTTTACATTTCAGGCTTTACCGAGTATTAATTACACAGGTAAAATTACTTTTATTGATCCCGTACTTGATCCGGTTAACCGAGTTTCAAAAATACGTGTGGAATTAAACAACCCTGGTGGGAATTTAAAACCTGAAATGTTTGCTACTGGCATGGTTGAAGCAAACCTCGATCAGTATAAAGATAAATTGGTAATTCCCCGTTCTGCGGTATTGTGGACAGGCAAGCGATCTTTGGTTTATGTAAAACTGGCCGGCACGGGTGATCCTTTATTTAAATTCCGTGAAATAGAAATCGGTCCAATGTCAGGTAACAGTTATGTTGTTCTTGACGGACTGGCCGAAGGAGAGGAAATAGTAACACAGGGTGCATTCAGTGTGGATGCTGCAGCACAGCTTGAAGGAAAGCCCAGCATGATGAATATTTCAGGGGAAGAAAAAATGAAAATGCCGGGAATGGATACCGTCAATGACCATGATCTCAATTAAAACAAATGAATGCCAGGTATCCATCTCAGAAACACATTTGCTAAATCAAAGTAGCCAGGTTTTCAATATGTAATAATAGAGCAAGAAGTAATTTTTTTCTCGTAATCTTTATATAACCGGCAGTCATATCTGTTATATCACTACTGTTATCTTAATGTATATGAACTACATCAAGATGTAATCATTATCCATGATTTATTAAACTTTATGTATAAATTTCTATATATTTTGAAAATAAAGATACGAACCTGTAATTGACAACCGGTACAGATGATTTTATAAATGGTTACCTTGAAGATAAAGCCACAGGTATAATTCAGGATTTAAATATTGAGCCTGATTATACTTTCGTTGCCGGTTCAGGAGACCATACTACAAGATTTCTTTTGCATATCAATGATAATGATATCTCAGGAAATAGCGGGGATTTTGTCATTTATCCGAAGAAAAACAATATTTATGTCATTAATCAAAAGGGACTGGAGGGTGAAATGTCAAAATTTAATTTAATGGGCCAGAGTATTACTTATCAGGTGCTGCAGGATGGACTGAACAGAATACCGGTTGATCAAGCGGGCGGCATTTACTTCGTGAATATTACAATCCAATACTAATCATTGAATCGTAAGGTATTTTACAAATAACAATCTTACTGCTTAATTTCAAATAAGGAATCTAAAATAAACAGCCAGCAACTTCTATCTTTGCAGGCTGTTTAATATTATTTATTTCTGTTATTTTCCGGGATTTCAGTTATTGGATTCCGTCGTGAAACTATAATGATTATTTAATCTTTAACGCATCTTACCGAAAGGCCGACGAGTTTATTTACGGCATCCCTGGCAATATCGGCTCTCGATGCACTTAATACCCTTCTGTATGCGTTGGTACTGCTTTCTGTTGAAGTCCAGAATATACCATATATTTGAAATCCAGAGTAAGAACCATTCGTATTTCGGGTTCCACCGCCTAATCCAGTAAAACCAGAAGTATTGGTTGCTCCGACATTTGGGAATACCCAATGTGCATTTCCTGTTTCCTTCATTTTACCTCCGGCATCCAATCCGCGATCGCCTGTAAGATCCCATATCGGGTCTCCGACTCCATACTGGCTGTCAATAGTGCCTTCCAGCGTTTTTATTTCCTGGTCGGTAGGCAAGTGCCAGCCGGGTGTACAAATGCCCTGTGTTCCGGGAGTGGTAGTATATTGCATCATTTCCGCCCACTGGTACAATCCGCCATAAATGTCGCAATTGCTTTCGAGGTTACTTGTGCAATATTTTTCAAGTATGCTGTTATTTGCCATGTTGGCGACTCCTTCAATCCTGGTTCCAACGTTCATGTTTTTAGCCATCCAGCATTGTGTCCCAATCAGCACTGTAGGGTAAGTTTTTCCATCACGGTAATCTGTCAGGGTAGTACCGCAATTGAATGCGGAAGTAGTAAAAGAAATATTCATATCATCGCTTGAAATACCACAACTGGTCGTAAGAGTCCAACGAAGTGTGTATGAATTATAGGCCAGGCCGGAAAATCCGCTTGCCGGATTTGAGGGATCATCAATTACGCCGCCAACGCCGCTGATAATTGTCCATTGACCCGTCCCATTCAATGGGGTATTTCCAGAAAGGATTGTAGGAGAGGGTACGTTGATTTGATCCGGGCCTGCATCGGCTATAAAACCTGTTGATGCAATACTGATATTAACTTCATCTTCCGCAAATCCACAATTGTTTGTAATTGTCCATTTTAGGAGATAACTGTTTCCTTCCAATCCTGTAAACTGGCTTGTTGGATTGTCCGGTTCAATCACATTGCCTCCTGTTCCGCTAACAATTTCCCAGATGCCAGTACCATATTGAGGTGTATTTCCTGCAAGGTAAGACGCCGGACAGGCATCGGTTTGATCTGGTCCGGCATTGGCAGGAGTGGGGTCAGGAGTGCAATTACCCAACAGTTCAAACCAATTTGTACCGTCATAAAAATTCAGTTTTTTTGTTGAGGTATTGAAAAAACATACGCCTTCAGGAACATTGGTCAATGTATCACGCTCCTCTGTAATCATATCCCGAAATTTTTCACTTGTCCGGGCATGGAGGGCATAAGGAACCGAGAGCAGCTGAGTGATTCCCATTTCAAGGAAGGCTGTGCCTCCTGCCGGGTCTAACTCAACTTTCATGAACATAAGGCCGGCTGACCAGTCGATGCTGACGAATACACCGGATAGAACAGTTCCCGTTCCTATTTCAAGGTTTGCCAGTCCATAATTGTCAGTTGTTGTCAGGTGGCTTTCCTGATAGATCAATGTGCCGGAAGCAGCTCCCTGTAAAATGCTGATGCGGAACGATACTGATTGATCCTGGATAAGATCACCGTTGCTGTACCTTGCTACCGCCTGGTATTTAAAAGCCTGGGGGGTTTGTGATATAACTGTTGAGATGATTGCAAGCATCGAGAATATCAATGTAATTTTTTTCATTTTGTATAACATTATATTTAACCGTATTATGGTTTCTATTGTAAATTCTATTCCGGCACCTGGCAACTCAGCGTCCTGTTTGGAAGCCAATAATCGTCTTTGTCAGGATTATTAACCTCGGTATTCAAATTAAAATCGGTTGCAGTGTAACCATTTTGCCCTGCAAAAGCAGCCCACTGGGTCTTATCGGACAGGTCAATCAATCCGTCGTGGGTAGCATCGCCTGCCGCCATACCCCATACACCGCCGGTAATATTCTTGTACCCGGTACCTCCGCCATGAACCTGGCTGTCGGAAACAGAAAAGTCGTAGGCATATATTCCGCCTGTTTCGGTAATTCCATTGGCCGACATTATGCCCAAATGATTACGGTGCCATACAACGACAAATAATTGCTGAGTGTAGGTATTGCTGAACTGCAGAATGGAGGACCCGTCCATCCCTGTCACCGACCCGTCATTAAGCAGAAAACCCGCCTGCCTGGCGATTCTGGTTGCTGAGGTAGCTGAAGCGGCATCGGGTGCATCGCGAAGTTCTATCAGCACCCAATCAACAATATTGGTATTGGGTATCACTGGAACAACCTCCGTACCGTTATAATTCCAGGGAGCGGAATTGTACGGCTGGCTTAATGGGAGTTGTGCCGCCGCATTCAAAGAAGTTGTCATTTCCGTTCCCGTAAACGGGCCTTCGATAAAAACAAGCAGGTCAAGGTTGATGCCTGAAATTGCAATTCCTGTAACCGGTTGCTGGAAGCCCTGGCAAAGGATGTAGCCGCCATTGCTGAATGTTTCTGTAGCAATTTCACCTAAAGTCCAGCTTAGGCTTACACTGCTGCTTGCTGAATAGTCTCCTGCCGTTGCAATAACGGTCGGGCTTAACGATTGTGCTTGTATTGCACCGGCTGCCATCAAACACGCGATTATTAAAATTTTATTCATTTTTATATTTTTTACTTATAAATTCCTGTAAAAATAAACATTTTATAACAATTAGAAAGAAACAGAAATGCTAAATTTCCAGTACGAAGAAAACGTCAGGTTGTTTCAAATCGGACCGTGAAGATTTTTGAAAGGGATTATGGTTTTATGATAACAATAGACTGGTATGTCTTAGTGATACTTTTAAAATAATTTCCTCAAAAGGAGCTGAGGAAGATGTTAGGTAAATCATCGTATGGCTTTAGTTGTTTTTTTACCAGGCCATCCGATGAATTGAGGAAGTTATTTTGTTAATTTTACTTCAGCAAAACTTTATCAAATACATTCCACGATCAATGAAAACCACCTATAGGAGCGCAAAGCAGGAAACGATGGAGAATAGGGGACAGGTGAGGTTGTACAAAATATCAGATAATAACCGGGCAAGTAAAGTATTAAATGTATCCTTATACAATAGTTCGTTAATATTTTAAGTTGCAATTTTTCCAAAATTCAAGGCATCCCGATAAACCTTCATAATTTTTTTGCATGTCAGGTCTAATTCTAAGTTTGCAAAAATTCTGTCAGCTATGA
>Ga0172369_10002764_pt1 | contig 23664 bp, 31 predicted proteins | sample LakKiv25m_FD_114539 | JGI IMG/M metagenome (GOLD analysis project Ga0172369, IMG submission 114539) | Freshwater microbial communities from Kabuno Bay, South-Kivu, Congo - kab_022012_11.25m | ecosystem: Environmental > Aquatic > Freshwater > Lake | place: Democratic Republic of the Congo...
CGGTTTCGCCCGCCGGCGTTTTTCGTTGCGAGAGATTTTGGAAACGCGGGTGTTTTGAAGCGAATGGCGAGCTTTCAGAGTTTGAGTGGCCTCGGGCCACCAACGCACAACGGGGCCACTACCGGCTTGGGCTTGACGTGCTCAGCAAAAAGAAGTTCTGTCCAGTTCAGCCGCGTCGCGTTTTGGACCGGCTTTTCGGGCCTTCCACCGGCTCCAGGCGGCGGCAGAGCACGTTCCGTTCAAACCACAAGTCGCCTTTCTGCATCAAGTGCAGCGATTGGTGGTTCTTCTTGGCCACCAACGCCCACATCCCGACCAGCAATCCGACGGTAAAAAGCAGGCCGTAGGACTCATCCGCCGGCTTATCGGTGACCCATTGCAGCAACCCGGCGACGACTTTGCCCAGTACAATGGCCAGGATGGCCGTGAGGATGGCCAGGATGATGCCCAGAAGCGCCATGGCGGTCTTGAGGGAGAAGCGGTTCCAGAGGCCATTGAGCAATGGGCTTTGGGATAGTCGGAGGGCGTGAGTTTTTCCGAAGCGGCTTTCCGTTTCCCTCAAGAGTTGGTAAATGGTCCAAACGGCGTGGACGATGGCCAGAAGCAGGACGAACCAAATTTCCGCGATCACTCGGAAGGCCCACTCCTTATTCTTCGGGCTTTCCAGCCGCGCGTTTCTTGATTTGTTCGGCCATCTCGGCGCGGCGGCGCAAGTGTTCCTGTAGTTTCTGCTTTTCGTCTTCCTTCATGGTCTTGGACATGATGTACTGTACGTAGTCCTGCGTGCTTTGCGACGCGTCCAGAAGCAGGCTCTGCGCTTCTTCCAGGGAAAGGCGGATCTCATGAGGCAGCTCGATTTCGGCCGCCAGGGGCCCGTATTTGAGGCACAAGTTCAAAAGCGTGGAGAAGTCTTCGGTCAGCAGGCGCACGCGCGTGCTGCAGGAATACGTCAAGTGCTTGGCCAGGCCGTCTTCCGAGGCCTCCTCGCGTTCCAACGCTGGGTCGATCTCGCCTTTGCAGTACAAGACGCCTCTTTCTTTCGTGAGGCGGCCGACGAAGTCGATCAGCGAGTTTTCGATGCCTTCGCGGGACGGGCCGTGGGCGTCGAAATACAGCGTGGCCAGGATCGCGCCGTGGCGGGCGGATTCCTCGAACAGATTCTCGAGGTCTTCTTCCGACACGTCGCCGGCAAAGTGCTTGGTAGCCATAGGAAAAGGTGTTGTGCGGAAGGCGATTTTTAAACGGTTGCCTGGCCGGTATCGCCCGGGTCAGCCGGTCCATGGCGTCTTGACGCCTTTGTCGCGGGCATGCTGAAGGATCCGCATGAGTTTGTCGGCGTCCAGGTCCGCTTCTTCCCGGCTCAAGGCGTTTTTCAGCTGGATGGTGCTTTCGTCATAGACCATGGTCCCGTACCGGGGCTTCTTCTCGTGCTGCTCGGCACGCAACGACCCTTCGGCCGCACGATACAGGAATAGGCGCGTTAATTCGTCATCCGTTTCTCTCCAACGACGATAATTCCGATCGAATTGGCTGCTTTGGGGCCTGTCGGCCATCTGCCGGATGCGTTCGAGGAGCTGTTCTTCGGAAAAATTTCCTTCCGCCTTGGGCCAGGCGAGGATGCGCCCGTTTTTCCCGAAGTTGAACGTGATGGCTTCCCCTTGAGGGCGGGGCAAATCAATAATGGCGTATTCCAGTTCTGCGTTTCTCGTGTTCGATGAGGGATTTTTCAGGCTTCTGGTTGGTTCAATGAATTTATTGAACCGCTTCAGCACTTCCTTGGGTAGGCGGGGCGTGAGGAACAAGGTGTTCACCGGCAGGCGTATTGGCGTTGCCGTTTCAGAGGCGGTACGGCGGGTTGAGCTGGCTGTCGGGTGTCTTCATGAAGCCGTCCTTGATGACGTACTTGTGCGTGGGGTCGTAGTCGCAGACGTAGATGCCGGAGTTGGTGCGGTTCAATTTCATGCCATAGCCGTTCTGGAAACACGCTCGGCAGTTCAAGATGATGTCGTCACCAACCACGGTCATACGGGGCACCTCGCTTGCGGAAATGGGGGATTCTGTTTTTTCTTTCGCAAGGCCGGTTTTGGGGAAAATCGGTCGCGGATTATCGGTAACGCGATGCAACCTTAAAAGCGTTTAGCCGGCTCAGTTCCCCTTTTGGGCTTTTTCCAGTTGCATCCGGATTCGTTCAGCGTGGCGCACGGCTTCGATGTGTCGGGTGTATAGGGTGTACCGTTCCGGGAACTTTTCAAAGAACAATGGCGACATGCTTTGCAATGCCGCATCAATCCGGCCTTCTTGGCCGCCGTAGCGGCGTTTGAGGCGTTCGGTGAACCGCCGCTCGTCCTTGAAGTCGACGTGGATGGCCGTGTCGGGCCGTACTTGTCCGGCAAAGAAACGCACGTATTCTCGGCGGAACGTGCCTTGTTCCGGGTGGGTCAGGAATTCGTGCATTTGCCGCGTGCGGGCCGCGTGCCCGTCGTTACGTAATGCCGCCTGAACGACGCGTTGAATGGCTTTGCGAACATTTTCAAAAAGTCGTTTCATGATTCCGTGCCGCTTCTAGGCGCCCGCTTTCAGGCCTTGGCTTTGTGCCTGCACGCCGTGCACGAATCCCGCGCCTAATGAGGAGCCGATGCCGTAGAACAAGTCGGAAAACGCCGGAGATTCCGGCGTGATATCGCATTCGGACGGCGCGTCGGCATCCATTCCGGCCAATTCGGCTGCCTTCTTGAGCGCGGCCTTGCGTGAGCCGATTTCGTCGATTATTCCTGCCTTGAGGGCGCCGGAGGCCGAGACGATGCGCGCATCCAACAGCGCGTCGAATGCGGGCGTGAGCTTGCCGGCGCGGCCGGCGCGCACGTCGGCGGTAAAGCGTGCGGCCGTCTCGTCAATCAATTCCTGCAACAATTGCCGCTCTTTGGCCGTCATGTTGCGGTACGGCGCGCCGATGTCCTTGAGTTCGCCTGACTTGACGGCTTCCTGGCGCAGGCCGATTTTCTGGAAGAGTTCCTCGTAGTTGATCAAATCCGTCACGGCGCCAATGCTGCCTGTGATGGCGTTGGGATTCGCCACGATGTATGACGTGCCCGCGGCGGAGTAATACCCGCCGGAGGCGGCCACTTCGTCCAGGTACGCCACGGTGGTCTTGTTGGTGGCGCGCAGGGCTTCGTATATTTCCGACGAGGCGACGGCCGAACCGCCGGGTGAATTGATTTCGACCAGAAGGGCGTTGGACGATCCGGCGTCGAAGTCCTCGATGGCTTTGACGACGTCGCGCGAGCCGGTGGTGCCGGGACCTACGGACTGCAACGCGATGGGTCCGTCGATGTGCAGTACGCTGACGCAGGAAGATTCCGTGACGCTCTGCAAGGCCCAGATGGCCGCGGCGGACAGCAAGCTTATGCCCAGCAGGATGGCAATGATCTTGGCGGCGTCCATATGCCTCTAAGGGGCCGCAGGACATTTATTGGTTTGTCATCTGTCGCGGCAAATCGTTACCTATAAGTGTGCGCCTGCCGCCGTTGTCCTTCATGATGGACTACGTCCAATTGTTGCTGTTCATCCTACCGGCATACGTCGCCAACGCCGTGCCCGTCCTGTTTTCCGGCCGCACGCCGATTGATTTGGGTCAGACGCATGACGACGGCAACCGCCTGTTCGGGCCCGGCAAGACTTTCCGCGGCTTCGTCGCCGGCACGGCCGTGGGGACGCTTTCCGGCGTGGCGTTGGCGTGGTTCGCGCCCGGCGCCTTGCCGTTGGTCAAGATCGAGGAAAAAGCCGGCTTGTCGTTTTTGTTGGCGTTCGGCGCCATGTCCGGCGACTTGCTGGGCAGCTTTTTGAAGCGGCGCATGAAAGTGCCCTCCGGAGGCAAGATCCGCTTTCTGGACCAGATTCCCTTCGTCCTGGTGGCCCTGGTGCTGGCGTTGTTGGCGTTTCCCGTCCTTTGGGATCAAGTCGGCGCCTGGGGCGTGGCTTTCTTGGTCGCGTTCACGTTCGTCATCCACAAGAGCGTCAACTACGCCGCTTTCCGTCTGGGCCTCAAGCGCGTGCCGTGGTAGGTAAGCAAACGAACAAGTATCCGCCCGCCTTTTTGCTTCTTGGCTCTTCCATGTCCCGCCGTGCTTCGCGTTTCCACCTGCCTCCCAAGACGGCCTTTTCCGGCTTCGCCCTGCGTTTTGCCGTCCTTTTCGGCTTGCCGTACTTTTTGTTGCACGTCGTGCCGCTGACGTTTTTGTTGGATGGCATCGCCGCCGTGGAGTCCGCGCTTCTTGGCTTCATCGGTATTTCTTCTACGCGTTTCGGCGCCTACCTGTCCTCCAATTCGGCGTGGTTTGAAATCGTTCCGGACTGCAGCGGCTTGGTCATGGTCATCCTGCTGGGCGCGCTGCTTTGGTCCACGCCGGTGCGCAATCCTTGGCGGTTCTTCAAAGTCTTCGCGCCGCTTTTGTTCTTCTGGAACTTCGTGCGGCTCTTTGCCGTGCTGTACGCCGGCGGCGTTTTGGGTCAAGCCGTGCAGGACGCTCTTCACATCGGCTTGTGGATGGTGGATGCCGGAATCGTGCTGGGCATGTGGTGGACGGCGTTCTCGGGTCGTTCCTTGGGCCGCTATCTGAAGGCGTTTCGGCAGGCTTAAATCCGCTTTCCGTCACTTTTTGCTTCTCTTTCATTCCGATAGCCCCGTCGTCTAGTGGTCAAGGATAGCAGCCTTTGGAGCTGTGGACAGCGGTTCGAATCCGCTCGGGGCTATTTTCTTTTTTTCGCAAGGCATCCGTTGGGAGGGGGCGAGGACGACGGATGTCCAGGGGGAGGCGCGCCTCACCCGGGGATCCGGTGCCGAATCCGCTCGGGGCTATTTTTTCTTTCATTTGGTTCTCAAGACTTTCTCTTTTCTTGACGCTTGCGTTTTCGTTTTTTCTTCGTCGTTCGTCGCCCAGGCCGCCATTTTTAATCCTGTTTTGCATTGGCTTAGAGGAATCATGATCCGGCTCATCGCGTTCGACCTTTGGAACACGCTCATCCGCAACACGTGCACTTTGGGGGGCATCCCGACCACGGTGCGTTTCGAGCTGGGTTTGGAACATTTGGATTGGCGCACGTTCATCGCGGCGTACGACGAGGCGTTCTGCCTTCGGCCCGTCGTTAGCTTGGAGTCTGCCATGGATGAGCTGTGCCGGCGGTGCGGCGTGGACGTGGCGCCAAAGCGGCGTGCCGCGGCGTGCCATCAGATCGAGTACCTCAAGGAGTGCGTCGAGCCTTTTGCCGACACCTTCGATTCGCTCAAGGCCTTGCGGCAGGATGGCTACTTGTTGGTGGTGCTGACGAACACGAACAACCCGGCGCTCAAGTACGCCTTGCAGAAGGCGCCGGTGGACCGCCACGTCGATGCCATCGTCGCGTCGTGCGAGGAGGGCCTCATCAAGCCGGATGTGCGGCTGTTCTCGCGCATGTTGCAGCGCTTCCGCGTCCCACCGCATGAGGCGCTGATGGTGGGGGACAACGTGCACAACGACGTACTCGCCGCAAAAGCCGTCGGCATGCACGCCGTCCTGCTGGACCGCAAGGCCGCCGAGGAATACCCCGAGCGCATCACGACGCTTGCGCAACTGCCGCAATACGCCAAGGCGCTTCCGGAACGTCCTCAATCCGCGCCAGCCTTGGTCGGCTTCAAGAACGAGTGAGCGTTCAGGGCAACTGGCCGCTTCCGATGCTGGGCGTCTGGAGGGCATCGACTTTCGCCTGGTAGTAGTCTTTCGCAGAAAAGCCGAACATTCCGGCCAGCACGTTGCCGGGAAAGCTCTTGACGGCGGTGTTGAAGCTTTGGATGGCTTCGATGTAGCGGCCGCGCGCGACGGCGATGCGGTTCTGCGTGCCGGTGAGCTCATCCGTCAAGGCGACGTATTGCTTGTTGGCTTGCAGTTCGGGGTAGTTTTCGGACGTGGCTACGGCGTTGACCAGGGCGGTGATTCCGTTGTTCATCTGCACGCCCGCGGTGTCCTTGTCCAACTGCGTCTTGGATGTCTGCCAGCGAGAACGGGCCTCCGTCACGTTCTGCAACAAGGACGTCTCGACGCGCACGGCGCTGGACACGGCCGAGACGAGGTTGGGAATCAAGTCGGCCTGCCTTTGGTATTGGTTTTCCACTTCGCTCCACTTGGCATTGACGTTCTGCTCGGACGAGACGAAGCCGTTGTAACTGAGCATGACGAACAAACCCAGCAAGACGATGACGCCCAAGGCGCCGTAAAGGATCACGTTTCCACGCATCGTTTCTCTCACTTCCTGACTTGTTTTTTTTTGTGAATGCACTGGAATGCTTTCTTCAAAGACGGCTCTTTAATGTTGACCCTAACGTCCGGCGCCGCCGCCTCCGGAGCCGCCTCCGCCGAAGCCACCGCCGCCTCCAAAACTTCCCCCGCTGCCGCGCCAGCCGCCTCCGAATCCCGGAGAGCCGACGTAGCCGCCGCCCCCGCGCTTGATCGAAATGTACAGCAGCAGGAAGAAAATGATGAAGAAGATCACCAACGGCCACGGAAAGCCGTCATCTCCGCCGGCCTTTCCGGCACGCACCTCGTCGGCGTTTTGCGCTATGACTGCTGACGCGGCGTTTGCGAACTGCACGATGCCTTGCGGCGTTTCGCCCGCGTCCCGCGCCGGCACGTACGTCTCGTCCAGCAGGCGGCCGACTTTCGAGTCCGACAGGATGCCTTCCAGGCCGTAGCCGACTTCCACTTCGATGCGGCGCTCCGCCTTGGCGTAAAGGATGAGCAGGCCGTTGTCCTTTTCCTTATCCCCTATGCCCCAGGCATTGAACAGGAGTGTGCGGTAGGCTGCAGGAGTATCCGGTGCCGTGGTCTCCAGGCTCACGAACACGACTTCGGCCGTCGTGTTGGCACGCAACGCGGAGAATAACGCTCGCAGTTCGGCGGCTTGTCCGGCGTCAAGCACGTTGGCGAAATCGTCGACGTAGGCGTCCTGATACGACGGCAGGTTTTCGGCGGCCGCGATGGATGCGGAAAAAGCCAGCAAGAACAGGAAAGACGCGGAGGCGCGCATGCCAATCGCAGGGCGTTATTCCTCTTAAAACCGCCGCCTTTTTTCTGCAAGGCTTCTGGTTTTTGAAATCAGTTGACTCTCGTTCTCTTCATCGGGCCTTCCTTCGGAGAAGGGCCTAAGTCTGCGAATGAGTCATCATGTGGACTTGTTGCTGGCGGCGGACCGATAAGAAGATTTGCTTCGGAACCGCAGGGGGGAGCGTCCGCATACAAACCCTAAGGGTTTGTGGCCTTCGCAAAGCGTGCATGCTTTGCGTCGTTCTTCAGTTTCACGGTCTTCCTGATTCCCCCCTCCTGTATTATCTAGAATTCGGTTTTGGTTTCAATGCTATGTGCAACTGCTTTCGGCACGTCTTTCTGCCAGCTTTTCGGCCACTGGCGGATGCGCTTGCCTTCCAGGCGGTTGCGTCGCACCATGGGACTGCTGATGACGGGGATGGCGTGCCGGCGGAGTTGTTTCTGCACCCGGGGGTTGTTGGAAAAGACGAGGTCGAACGAGCGGCGGGGCACGGCTTTCAATAGCGCCTTGACCCACGTCGCATCCGGTGCAAAGGGCACGGCGACGAATTTCAGCTTACTTTTGGCAAAGCAGGCCTGGATCATCTTTTTTCTTTCAGCGGCCGAAAAGGGATTGTCATCGTCCTTGAGGTCGGCTGAGCCGATGACTACTTTGACGTCGAAGCGGCGCATGAGGCGCTTGAGCAGCCAATAGTGGGCGTTGTGAAAGGGCTGGAACCGGCCGGGAAAAAGGAGGGTTTTTTTTCCGGGCTTTGGCTTTTGGCCATGGCGGCGACGGTGGCTTCCGCTTTCTTTTTTTTCGGAGCGACGCGTCTTTTCTTTTTTTTCCTTTTTCGCCATGGTTGCGTTGTCCCCACTGGCGTTTTCACGCCTTCACACACGGACCGTCTTGAATTTGCCCAATAACTGGTGCGCTTTGGCCTTGTTCTCCGGCGTGACGTCCACCACTACCAGGCCAACCTTGGGCTGGCCGTAGCAGATCGTGGCTCCCAGCGGTGCGTGTAACAGTGCCGGCAGAACGGCCAAATCCTCCTCGCCAATCACGAAGACATTTGCCGGAACGGGACTTGCAAGTGCCGCGTGAACGGCCTTTTCCAAAGACGGCGTGACGTGGCCCGCCGGGTTCACCGCCGTCAGGCGCTGACCGTGCAATGTCGAGAACCAGGCCTGGTCTTTTGCGGAAAGCGCTTCGCGGCGCGTCTTTAAGTCGAACACGCGCACATGCGGATGCACGCCGAGTTTGAACAAGGACTGAACCGTCGCGTCCCCCACGGCCACCACGAAACGGCCTGAAAGCGCGGCCTTGAGCCTGGCCTTACCTGCTGCCCCGCCTTTGTACAGCGTTCCCAATGGCTTTTTGAGCAGGCGCTTGAGGGCGGGCGTGATGGCTTTCATGTCAGAGATGCAACGCATTTAAGGATAAAAACCAATCCACTTTCCAATGCCCAAAACCCGCGTGCCTGCCATTGTCCGCACTCCTGCCGCAGCCAAGTCTTCTGCCAAATCGCGGTTCAAGCGCGGATTGGTTGCCGCTGGCCTTTTGTGTTCATTATTGGTCCCAGCCAGCCTCTACACATACGCTCCGCGGGTTCCCGAATCTTGGCGTCCTCAGATTCGTGAACAGGTCAAATGGGTTCATGAATTATGGCTGGGCCCTCGTTTTTCCCCGGCCGCACTCCGGCAAAAAATCGATGCGGCATCATTGCGGGCACGCCGCTTTCCTCTTCTTTATCACTGGGTTCGACAGCGGACCGTGGCCCGTGAATTGGGTCCGGGAGGCGATTTGGAAGGGGAAGACTTGGCGAGCGAAGATTCGCGTTGGCCGCCGGCTTTCTATCCCGGCGCCGTGATGCTTCAACGGCCGGACGGAGCAGCGCATGAGTTCGTCCATTATTTGGGCCAAAGCCATGCGGGTTTGATGACGAGTCATTTTCAATCCGCTGCAGCCACCAGCAAGTACCTGAATCCGGAGAGCCTGGTTGCCGGTCAGAAAGACGACCCGGTGCAATTGGAAGTCATCGGTTCAAAAGCCCGGATGCACTGCCTAGGCAATCAGGCCAAGGTCATTTACGGCTTTGACCTGCAAAAAATCGAGGACGGGTTTCACCGACCTACGCTCGAATCGGAAACACGCCACAACGACGAATCCTCCGCCGGATACCAGTTGGGCCACTTGGCCCGGCTCGAGGAAGCGCGAATCCGCAAGCCCGGCTATGGCCTGCTCGTCATCCGCTTGGTGGCGCAGGGCTCTTCCGTCAAAGCGGCGTTGAACCGGGCGCGGGAGCCGGATTTAGAACAAGAACGTCAGACTTTGATTCGGAATAATCCCGGCCTGGATTGGTCTAAGAATCCCTCGCCTTGACTTGTGTCTTCACCGGCCACTTCGTCCCCGCCTTCTTTAAGCTCGTTACTTTCCAATTTTAATCGGCGACACAACTTCATGAGCACCACCTTTCAACAGCAGGAAGCTTTGGCCAAGTTAGGCTATTCCGACTTGAATCCGTTGCAGCGTAAGGCCTTGGCCGAAGGCTTCCTGGATTCGCCCCGCACCCTGGTGTGCGCCCCCACGGCCTCCGGAAAGACCCTGTTGGCCTTGTTGGCCATGGCGCGGCACTTTGCCATGTCGGACCAACCCGTCTTCTACGTCGTGCCCCTGCGGGCCTTGGCGTCGGAGAAGCACAGGGAGTTCAAGCAAGCCCTGGCGGCATTCGGCAAGACCGTGGGCTTAAGCACCGGCGACTACGATTCGTCCTCTTCAGAATTGACGTCTTTTGACGTCTTGATTGTTACGTCCGAAAAACTGGATTCCTTATTGCGCCACGACCGCACCTGGCTGCAACGCGCCGGTTTGTTCGTCTTCGATGAGATTCATCTCTTGGCGGACGGTTCCCGTGGCGCGACGCTGGAGATGGTCCTGACGAAAGTCAAGCGTTCCGAGGCGAAGGTATTGGGTTTGTCGGCCACCGTGGCCAATGCCGGCCAACTGGCGCAATGGATGGGCGCGAAGTTGATCCAAAGCGATTACCGTCCCACTCGGCTTGTCGTGGGCTTGTGCGACGGCGAGCGCCTGCACATGGAAGACGGCGACATCGTCAACGTGTCCGAGCCGCCGGCGTCCCATTTGGCGCGCATGGCGTTGGCCGAGAAGAACGGAAAAGGCCAGGCCTTGTTCTTCGTCTCGACTCGTCCTTCCACGCAGGCGTTGGCCAAACAGTTGGCCCCGGTGGTCCGCGCGCAATTGACGCCGGAAGAACTGGCCCAGTGCAAGGTGTTGTCCGAAAAAGTGCTCAAGGCGTTGCCCGTGCCGACGCACCAGTGCCGTTTGCTGGCTGAATGCGTGGCCCAGGGCGTCGCCTTTCACCACGCCGGTTGCGAAGGAACGCAGCGGGCGCTGATCGAGGATGCGTTCAAGCACGCGCGTTGCGTCAAGATCATCGCGGCCACGACTACCCTTGCCGTGGGCCTGGACATGCCAGCGTCCTGGGTCGTGGTGCGCGACATCAAGCGCTTCTCCGGCGGTTTTTCCGATTACTTGACCAAGATGGAAGTCAGCCAAATGGCCGGTCGTGCAGGTCGGCCCAAATTTGACACAAAAGGCACGGCGGTCTTGATGTGCCAGCCGCGCGAACTGCGCGCCGTTAGGGACAAGTACGTCTTCGGCCCCTTAGAGGATTTGTACTCCCAATTGTCCTCCGAGCCGATTTTGCGCTTCCATGCCTTGGCCTTGGTGGCGTCCGGGTACGTCTCGTCGTTCGAGAAGCTCTTCGAATTCTTCCACTCGACTTTTTACGCCCACCAGTACGGCGAAGTCGAGCAGTTGCTGTCCGTGGTCGAGAAAGTCGTGGGCCAGCTTAAAGACATGGACTTTCTGCGGGAGCGAAAGGGCCAATTGTTGGCCACGCCGGCGGGCAAACGCGTCGCCGAACTGTACGTCGACCCGTTGTCGGCGCATGGCTTCATCCAATCCATGGCCAAGCCGATGGACGCCTTCGGCTTTTTGATGGTGTTGCAGCGCGCCACCGAGTCCCGTCCCTTGTTGACCGTGAAGCGGGCCGAGGAGCAGCTGTTGTGGGACGAATGGTTCGCCCGCGACGCTGACGACACGTCCGACGAGGAATCCCTGTCGCGGTACAAGAGCGCTAAACTTCTGGAGGCCTGGATTGGCGAGAAAAGCGAGGATGCCGTCATGCAGGAACTGGACGTGCCGCCCGGCGTCTTGCACGGACGCGTCAAGATCCAAGAATGGCTCTCATACGCTTACAGTGAACTGGCTTACTTGTTGAACCAATCCACGGCCTTGAGCGTAGCCCGCCCGATGCGCAAACGCCTGCAATACGGAGTCAAGGAAGAACTGCTGCCCCTCATTGCCCTAAAAGGTGTCGGAAGGGTGCGCGCCAGGAGGTTATGGGACAAGGGTATCTGCACGCGGGAGGCCGCTGAGGCCTTGGGTGAGGAAAAGCTGAAGGATTTGTGGAAGGACGGAAGCGCAGGCGGCAGCAGCGAAGAACCGGGCATGCAGGCAAAATTCGGCCGCTGATTTCGGATTACTTTCTTTTCAGCTTGTCCAGTTCCTTCAACGCGTCGTCCACGTCCGAGCGCAGTTGCAGCAGGTGTTTCTCGACGTCCTGATGCGCGTTGGATTTCTTGGCCATGGCGGCGTGCAGGTGTTGCTGGCCGGATTCCACGCGGCCGATCTTCTGGATGAGGCTTTGCGCGGCCTTGCGGTCGGACTGAACCTTGAGGTCTTGCATCTTTCCGGAAAGCTGGCGGTGAAAGGCGTGCAGTTTGACTGCGGCATGCAGGCGGGTGAGGTGGGTCTGCACCGCCATGGCGCGCTCGTGCGCCTTCTTCTCGTCTTCGTGCGCCTTGTGGTGGTCCGACAGCTGGTCCTTGAAGCGTTGCAGGTTCTCCTTCTGCGTGTGCAGGACTCGGTGGCCGAGCAGTTCCATCAAAAGACCCATGTTTTTGAAAACGGAATCCCGCTATTAAAAGCCGGCGGCCGGGTGCCTGTGCGGGCCAATGCAAGGCTTTTTAATATTAGATGTCCAATATTTGTCTGAGGTGACGAGCGATGGGTCCGGGTTGCGGTTGTTGCTAAAAACAAACTGATCCTTTGAATTATTTTTTCCCACAAGAAGGCGGCGTCAATGCCGCTGGACTCTTTCTTTTCCGGTTTTATCTTTGGTCGAGCGGAAGCTCGTGTTTCTGAAAATGAAAAAAGAAGGCCGCAATCGCGGCATTACGCTTTCTTGAACAATTCTGCGACGTAGTCCCAGTTGACGACGTTCCACCACGCCTTGAGGTAGTCGGCGCGTTTGTTCTGGTAGCGAAGATAGTACGCATGTTCCCAGACGTCGCAACCAAGAAGCGGGGTCTTGCCTTCGGAAATGGGGTTGTCCTGGTTCGCCGTGGACATGATTTCCAGTTGTCCTTTGTTGGAGATGAGCCAGGCCCAGCCGGAGCCGAAGCGCGTCAGGCCGGCGTTGGCGAATTGTTCCTGGAACTTCTCAAAACTCCCGAATTTGGTCTTGATGGCGTCGCCCAGGTTGCCGGATGGCTGTCCGCCGGCGCCGGGCGCCATCATCTTCCAGTAAAGCGCGTGGTTGTAGTGGCCTCCGCCGTGGTTGCGGACCGCGGTGCGTTTGTCCTCCGGAACGGCGTTGAGGTCGGACAGCAGTTCTTCAACCGTCTTGTTTTCCATCGGCGTTCCGGCAATGGCCTTGTTGGCGTTGTCGATGTAGGCCTGGTGGTGCTTGGTGTGGTGGATCGTCATCGTCAATTCGTCGATGTGCGGCTCCAGCGCGTTATAGGCGTAATCCAGCTTCGGCAATGAAAACATCGTTAACCACCTTCGTAACGTTGTGTTGGTTGCAGGGGTTTAATTTTTTTGCGGTAGGGCCCTTACTGGTCGATGATGCGGATGCCCTGAACCGTTCGGAAGCCCGAATCGAATGTAGCCAGGTTCTGGATGGCGTGGTGGCGCATCAAGACGAGGTGGTTGCAGTCCGTGAAGCTCAGTTCCTTCTGCCGTGAGTATTCCTTGCACGTATCGGTGAATTCCGATTCGCTGATGCCCAAGATGGTGAATAAGCCGCTTGATTCAATGCATTTTTTGAGAAACGATTGACTTAGCGCTCGGTTCTTGCTTCGGACTTCAAGAAGTGTGGTGGCTTCGTCAATGACGTACTGCGAGGTGTAGGCGTTTCCAAACTCGCCTCGGAAGGCTTTTGACAAAATGGCTTGTGCCCGTTCACGGCTTTGGTCTTGAACGTTGTACGCAGCCACCAAGACGCCCGTGTCCAGAAATATGGCCATCCATTCACCGATAGACGTATTCGTCCACTTCTTTTGCAAGGTTGGTCTTGAAACCCCAGTCCGGCGGATTCTCCAGGACTTCCAAGAATGCGTTTCCCTTCTTTTGCCGGGGCTTGGCAATCCAATCCTTCAATGCCTCGGTGACGGCCTGGCCTACCGTCTTGTTCTCCAAAGCCGCCATGGACTTGGCCCTCCGGTAGGTGGCGTCATCCAAATCCCGAATCGTGATGTTCATTGTCATACATGTCACACAATCCTATTTATGGCTGTTGGATTTATGCGTTGGGTTGAGGATTTCTCAACCGCAACTCGTAAGCATTCGTCACCCGAGTGTCCGCTTCGTTCAGTCTACGCCGTTCCGAGGAAAATCAGTACTTGATGATGACGTTTTCGCCAAGATCGGAGATGTGCTCGAAGTCCAAATCGATCTTCTGGCCGGCCGAGGTCTGGATGACGAACGTCTCTTTCTTGGGGTTAATCCCGGCAATCTTGCCGACGAAGCCGCCGACTTCGGTGTAGACGTCCTTGCCGCCGATGTTGAGGCGCGCCAGGATGGCTTTTCGGAATTCGGCCGAAAGGATGGTGAAGCAGTACATCGCCACTACGACCAGCATCAGGACGTAGAAGAAGTCGGCGAAACTCAACAACCCGATGACCCAGTCCGCCGCGTCGTTCAACACCAGCCAGGCCAACAGGAGGCCGGAGGCGAAGGTGACTTGTTTGGGAAGGCGGTAGAGCTTCTTTTCGTTCAACAGCCGGAGCATGTCGCCCAAAAGGAAGATCAGAAGCGCGATGGGAAACAATGGAAAGAGGCCTTTGAGGAAGTAGGCCGCGACCTGCAGGCCGTTGGCGTCCCGCGCGGCCAATGCATTCGAAATGCCTAGCAATGCCGATACGGTCAGCAAGGCGGCGGAGGCGAAGTTGAAGATGAACGTCTGGTTGTCGAACGACAGCTGGATGCCGGAGAATGCCCGGAAGAGCCGGTCCTCGATGCCGATGCCTTTGAGCAGCAGGTAGCCGCCGAGAATCGCCAAGAAGAGGCGGATGCCGAGGAATTCGGAAAAGGCGAACAACAACAGGATGATGCCGGGAATGCCAAAGACGATGCGGGCGAAATGCGGCTCACGCAATTTTTCCAGGATCACGAAGTAGGTCTTCTCCAATTCCTTGGTCTGCTTGACGGTGACGGTCTTGACCGAGTCGATCTTGACGCGCGAGGCCACCAGGGGGATGAGTTGTTCATCCGACGCGCCGTCAGAGACGAAGATGCAGCCATCGGCAGGAAACTTGGCCAATACTGCTTCCAACTGGCGCGAGACCTGGCGGTCGGCGTGGTGGCCCAGCCGGTTGCTCCCGGTCAGCGTGACGACTTCGACGTCTTCGTGTTCCTTGGCCAATTGGTCGTACAAATGGATGCCGGCGAACATGGTGTTGACGTCGGAATCCTCCGGGTCCACCGTCGCCAGTTTGGCCGCGGCGGCGGCGTTGGCCTTGCGTCCGATGACCGGACCTTTCACGCGCGCCTTTTCGCCTAAATCGTCGTCCACGTCCACGCACACGATGAGGGTGCGCCGTCGGTCTGCCATGGGAAGGAAAAAGCCGTCCGAACTTATTTAAGCCGACGATTGCCACAAAGTGCCGAAATGAAAATCGACATTCCGAAGAAACTGGCCGACGTCAAGCCCCGCATTGACGCGGCCATCGAAACCTACGTGCCCCGCAGGATTGATGCCAAAAACGCCGAGTTCATCCTGGGCAAGGCCCGCTATGCATACGACTTGTCCGCCGGCCAGGCCGCCGTGCAGGACGTCGTCTGGGACCTGTTGGACCGCGGCGGCAAGCGCTGGCGGCCCGCCTTGATGCTGTGGGCGGCCGAAAGCGTGGCCGGCAAGAAAGCGGCCGAAAAACTGACGGACTTTGCCGCCATCGTGGAAGTGGTGCACAATGGCACTCTTGCAGTCGACGATCTGGAGGACAACTCGCTGACGCGCCGCGGCAAGCCCTGCCTCCACATCGCTTACGGCGTGGACGTGGCCGTGAATGCCGGCAACGCCATGTATTTCCTGCCACTGCTTGCGTTGGCCAAGAAGAAAGTCGTGCCGGATGCCGTCCTGGTGCAGGCGTACGAAGTCATCATGCAGGAACTCATCAACCTCTCCTACGGCCAGGCTTTCGACATCTGGTGGCACAAGGGGCATGCCGAGAAAGTCAGCGAGGCGCAGTATTTGCAGATGTGCGCCTACAAGACCGGGACGCTGGCCCGCATGGCCGCCAAGTTGGGCGCCATCCTCGCGCAAGCCGATTCCGAAGTGGTCGAGGCGTTCGGCGAGTTCGCGGAAGGCCTCGGCATCGCTTTTCAGATCCAAGACGACATGCTCAACCTCACGTCAAAACCCGAGGAATACGGAAAGGACGTCGGCGAGGACATCACCGAAGGCAAGCGCTCCTTGCTCGTCATTCACGCCTTATCCAAGCTTGCTGCCGCTGAACGAAAAGAGCTCATCGGCATCCTCAATGCGCACGCCCGCGACCAAAAACAAATCAGTCGTGCCATCGCGCTCATACAGAAAGCAGGCGCCTTCGACTACGCCCAGCAAAAGGCCCACGACCTGGTCGAATCGGCTTGGAAGAAGCTTTCTCCCCACCTCAAGGCCTCCGAAGCGAAAGACACCTTGGAAGCGTTGGCGTGGTACGCGATCGAGCGTAAGGGCTAGTATTTCAATACCGCGAACTTCGTCCGTCCTTCGCGGTTGTGCGACTGGAACCAGCGTACGGTCATGCCTCTGTTCTTGAGCTTCCGATAAAGTCCGGTGCGCCGGTGCGGCTCGTTTCCCTGCAGGTGCGACAGGCCCAGGAGGGCCGCGACGTATCGGTTTCGGCCCGGCGTTTCCTGGTGGCTGAGCTGATCTCCGGATCGGCGACTCCTTTCCAGAAAGAACTTGTTCGCCACGTCGTTCTTTCCCTCGCTTAATGCCCCATCCATGCCTGCCTTGAGGCTTTGGTCATCCACGGGATGGATGTCGAAATGGACGTTGAGCGCGTGCGCCATTTCGTGCCAGAATCGCCAGTACTCGATCTTGCTTCGCTCGTACTTGGGATCGAAACGGCGTTCGATGGCATTGAACTCGGGAGTCTCCAGCAGGTGCTGCAATCCGGCGGGGTCAGTTCGACGGCCACAGCGTGCCGACGCCCGTGCGGTTCCGTCTGCGCTCGGGCATGCGTGAGGATGTCTTCCAAAAGAATGCGGGCCTGGCCGGCTTGGAGTTTGGAAAAGCGGTGCTGGACTCCGTAGACGATGGTCTGCGGCGGTTTCAGTTGCCCTCGGCGGGTAGTAGGCTTCACGTTGGCGTCATCCGGTTTTCATTCTTCGACCGGCTGCGGCTTTTGCGCAATCCAGATGCGGCTCCACATCCGCTTGCGTGCCCCGACTTTTCCCGCCGCCGTGGGCTGTTGCTCGACCCGTGCCTCAATGCCGTGTTGTTCTCTTATGCGTTGCGCCAAGACCTGCAAGTCGATGCGGACTTGTTCTGCATGAAGGCGGGAATGGGTGAATTGAATGGCCGTTTCATCTGCCCGCGTCGGCGTTTCTTCGTCACGCACCAAGCCGGACTTGGCGGCATGTAGGTCGATGAATTGGCGCAATTTTTCCATTTGACGTTTTTCCCTTCCGACTACAACAGCTTCAACTCGCCCGTGATCTTGTCCAGCTCGGATTCTTCGGCAGGCCCGATGCCCACGACCGTCTTGCTTCCAGGTTCAATCTGGGTGTGGCCCGCGTCCTGGATCAAGGCCGCCGGAAGACCCGCTTTCTTGGCTTTCTGAAAGAGCACGGCGAGGTCTTTTTCGGACTGGACTTTGAGGACGATCTTTTCCATGCCGGAGTCGACCCACGCGCTTTTGGCCTCTTCATCGGCCTTGAGGAAGGCGGCAATCGAGCCGTGCGCGCATTGCGCGGCGATCTTGCCTTTGCCCATGCCCAAGTCGGTGCGGACGATGAGGGCTTGCTTGTAGGCCATGCAAGGCTTACGTCGCAGCCGCTATAAAGGCGTTAGCGGAGGTCGGGCCGGCGGAGGCGGCGGTGCAGCTGGCGCAGCAGGTCCTGCTGTTCCTTGATTATTTCATTCGTCTTTTCCGCGTTGCCGGCTTGCTTTTTTAACAACAATTGGCGGATGGTTTCTGCCGCTTTTTCCGCCTGCTTCAGTCCTTCAGCCAGATTCTGGCTGCGGTGTGTCCAGGCATCGAGGCGTCTGTCTGATGGCTTGCGTGTCGTGCGGTGGATTTCTTGCAGGGCATCCGCGTGCGCGTCGAAGCCTTCCTTGGCTTTTGCGAACCAGTATTCGGAGCCGTAGTTGGCGCTGTGGATGGCGAATTGGTAGTGCGTCTTGGCCAGGAAATAGTGGACGGACGCCGGGCTGGGCAGGACGCGATCCAGGAATTTCTCGAAAAAGGACGCCATGTGTATTTCACGGTATTGGCTTTTAAGCGCCGCCAACCGTTTAAGGGCCGAAATCTCTTATAATATTAGGAGAGGTGGTCCGTTTCATGAACGTCCGTTTCTGGAAAGGCACGCTGTTGGCTTTCGTCGTGGCCGTCTTGGTCAAGGCAGTCATCGAGACGTGGTGGATTCCGTCGAACCTGGCATCCGTTTTCCCAGGCTCGCCGCCGCGCACCAACTTGGCGGACTCGATGTTGTTGGGCATCCTGGCGGCTGCCGCCATCACGTTCGCAGCCGTCTACGTCCTATGCGAGTTCTTGGAGAAGCTGGCCCGCGCGCAGAACCGCCATCCGCTCAAGCACGGTGCCCAATTCGGCCTCGTGCTGGGCCTGGCGCAGAGCGCGTGGCTCTTTTTGCTGCCGGTGGCGTACAACTACTTGTTGCAGCATGCCGCGCTCAATCTCGTGGCCAACGTCGTGGCCTTTGCCGCCGCCGGCTGGGTGTACCAGAAGACCGACCCCGGCCCGGCGGTGCGCGGCGAGCACCACGCGCAATACCTGCGCCAGCGCAAGCGCCTGTAAGCGGGCGGCGGTTGCAAAGCTTTTTCTTTTTTCCTTTTCCTTCTTTGCTTCGGCGTGCACCCGCTGTGCGCCGGTTTTGATTTTAATGAAGTTCACTCCCATCGAAGACATCCTCGACGGCCGCATGGCCGAGGGTCAGGCCGTGAAGCTTCGCGGCTGGATCTACCGCTCACGCCAGCAGGGCAAGCTCAACTTCGTCGTGGTGCGCGACGCCACCGGCGTGCTGCAGTGCGCCGTCAAGAAAGGCGTGGTGACGGACGAGCATTTCGAAGGTGCCACCAAGGCCTTGATTGAGTCGGCCGTCATCGTTCAAGGCACGGTTAAGAAGGACCCGCGAGCGCCGGGCGGTTGGGAACTGTCCGCCACTTCCTTTGAAGTATTGCACTTTTCGGAGATCTTTCCCATTTCCAAGGACCAGAGCACCGAATTTTTGCTGGACGTGCGCCACTTGTGGCTGCGTTCGCGCGAATTGACGGCCGTCATGCGCGTCAAGGCCAACGTCCTAAGCGCCATCCGTGACTTCTGCAAAAAGGAAGGTTACTGGGAAACCACGCCGCCAATATTGTCCACTTCCGCGGCGGAAGGCGGCTCGACGCTGTTCGAACTGGACTACTTCGGCCAAAAAGCTTTCTTGTCCCAATCCGCCCAGTTGCATCTGGAAGCCCTCATCTTCTCGTTGGAGAAAGTCTACGCCATCACGCCTTCTTTCCGCGCCGAAAAAAGCCGCACGACCAAGCATTTGACGGAGTATTGGCACTTCGAGGGTGAGGCGGCGCACTGCGACCACGAAGGCATCATGGACTTCGAAGAACGTTTGTTGGAATACGTCTGCCACCGCGTGGCGAAGGAGAACGCCAAGGAACTGGCCCAATTGGGCCGCGATGCGCAGGAGTTGGCCGCGGTCCAAACGCCGTTCGAGAAGATTCCTTATACCGAAGCCATCGCGCGCCTGCAGCAAAAAGGCGTGAAAATAAAGTTCGGTGATGACTTCGGTGCCGATGAAGAGCGTTTGCTGACGGAGGACTTCGCGCAACCGGTGTTCATCACCCACTTTCCCGCTTCGATGAAGCCGTTCTACATGAAGGAAAACCCGGATGGCACCGTGAACAACCACGACTTGTTAGCCCCCAAAGGCTTCGGCGAGATGATTGGCGGCTCCGAGCGCGAGACCGACTTGAAGACAATCGAGCGCAAACTCGCAAAAGCCGGCGAGAAGCTGGAAAACTATGCGTGGTATTTGGATCTTCGAAGGTACGGTTCGGTCCAGCACAGCGGATTCGGCCTGGGCGTCGAGCGCCTCGTCAAGTGGATTTGTGGTTTGGAGCACATCCGCGACGCCACGCCTTTCCCGCGTGTGATCAATCGGGCGTACCCTTAGATTCGGATTCGTCTAGTCCTCGTGTTACGATGTCGGGCGAGGGTAGGTCAGCGGCGGCTTGTAGCAGTCGTCCTTGTCCAACAGTTTTTTGAACGCGTGGGTATCGGTGAAGACCTGCGTGTCGCTTTCCCAATCCGTGGCATTTAGCAGGCGGGTGCGGTTGAACTGGAGGAAAAAGCCGCCGTCCTGGCAGCCGGAAAGGCCGCGGCCGCAGGAAAGCGTTCCCTGGTCGAAGGCGTCGCAGTCGATTAGGACGTCCGGCACGATTCGCATGCAGGCATCCGTCACGTCCTCCTTTGAGGCATTGGGCATCTGGCTGAGGACGGAGGCGTTCACGATGGAAAACAACGGATTTAGGTATTCGTCCGGCCGGGCCGGCGCGCAGGCGGCGTCTTGGATGACGTATCGCAGGCCGTTGCACGACGTCTGACACCATGAGACCCAATGCGGCGCATCGGTGAACTGCAGGATGTACCGCGAAAGCGCTTGGGAATCCAGTTTGGGCGGTGTTGGCGTGGAACTGGGCGGTTGCAGGCTGGCGTTGGCAACTGCGGTCGGAATGAGGATAGAACTGGTTTCCGGGCTGGTCGTAGGAGTGGCACCGATGTAGACGTGCGTCTGCCGAATGGGCAGCGTCTGGGTGCAGCCCAGCAACAACAATGCCAGCAGGAGGGCCAAAAATGCGGTTTTCATGCCTTTGCTCGTTGCGGCGGCCGAATAAATCGCCTCCCCCCGTCCTTTTCGTCAGGCGCCGTAATGCCCTCCGTCTTCAAACGATTGCTTTTTAAGTGGTTTATGGCAATATTGCACTCAATGGATACAGGCATTAAAGTTGGAGACTGTATGCGCTCCGAGCTGGCCACCATTTCGGACCAGGCCTCGATTTTCGAGGCGGCCGAGAAGATGACCCGCCAGGACGTCGGTTGCCTCGTGGTGACGGACGTGCGCGACAAGATCTACGCATTGATTACCGACGAGGACCTCGTCCGCAAGGTGTTGGCCAAGAAACGGCTGGACGCCAAAGTGTCGGACGTGGCATCAAAACCGCTCATCGGACTGCCGCCGGATGCGGATTTGTCCGAAGCGGCCAAACTGATGGGAAAAAAACGCGTCAAACGCCTCGTGGTTTTCCGGGGCCGCGACGTCGTGGGCCTCATCTCGGCGCGGGATATTGTCGACTTGTCTCCTTCTTTGTATGACCTGATCGCTGAACGCGAACGCATCAAGGCGTGAGCGGAAAAGACACACAGCAGTCAAACGGTCAATCAGGCGAATCGAACGCATGCAGGATGCCGACAAGCGGCAAGCCGTGCTGGACAAGGCTCTTCACGCGCTGGACGGAAAAATCGTCTTCGTCGAAGGAAAACACGACGAGGACGCGCTGGAAGAACTGGGCGTCCAGGCGCACATCGTGCGCGCGCACGGCGTGCCGCTGCGCGTGGCGGAAAAGCACAAGGATGCCTGCCTGAAGCAGCAATGCGTGCTTCTGTTCGATTTTGACGACGAGGGAAAACGCAAGACTCAGGTGTTCACCGAGTTGTTGCAAAGCCTCGGCGTCAATCCCCTTCAAGCCGTGCGTCAGGGCATCCGCAAGGTGTTCGGATGCCGCACGGTCGAGGATTTGCCCGCCCGGTACCGCTTGCTGCTTTCAAGCCAAAGGTGAAAACAATGGGTAAGACCTATGTTGATACAGTCAAATACTTGATCAAGGCTAGTTTTGAAATCGGCGGCATCGTCGAAAAACCCGATATCGTCGGCGCCATTTTCGGCCAGACCGAAGGCCTCTTGGGCGACGAGTTGGACTTGCGCGAATTGCAGAAGAACGGCCGCATCGGCCGCATCGAAGTCGACTTGCAGCTGCGCGGCGGCAAGAGCTTCGGCACCATCGTTGTTCCTTCCTCGTTGGACATGGTCGAAACCGCGATTTTGGCCGGCGCCTTGGAAGTGGTCGACCGTGTCGGGCCTTGCGAGGCCGGCATCAAGGTCCACCGCATCGAGGACTCCCGGAATCTGAAGCGCAAGGTCGTGCTGGATCGCGCCAAAGACCTTCTGAAGAACCTCATCGGCACCGAACTGCCTGAAAGCAAGCAGCTGTCGGAAATGGTGCGCGAGGAAGTCAAGGTCTCGGAAGTCGTCTCAATCGGCGCCGACAAGCTGGCCGCAGGACCCGACGTCGAGTCGTCCGAAGACATCCTCGTCGTGGAAGGCCGCGCCGACGTCATCAACCTCTTGAAGAACAACATCAAGAACGTGGTCGCCGTCGGCGGCGCCAAAGTCGGCCCGACGATCACGGAACTGTGCCGGCGCAAGGAAGTCACGGCATTTCTGGACGGCGACCGCGGCGGCGACATCATCCTCCGCGAGCTTTTGGCCGCGACGGACATCGACTTTGTCTGCCGCGCCCCTCCCGGACACGAAGTCGAGGAGCTTTCCCGCAAGGAATTGATCAAACAGCTGCGCCGCAAGGTGCCAGTGGAACAGGTCAAGGGCTACGCGTCCATGATGGCCTCGCGCAAGGAATCGCGTGCCAACGCGGAATCCGATGCACCCGCGCCGTCGTTCGACGAGCCGGCCTTGGCCTCGCCCGTTTCGGCACCAATGCCGGTTGCCCGCTCCGCTCCAATGAGCCAGATGGCCTCACCGCAGAGCATGACGCAGAGCATGCCCCGCAACCCCTTGGCGCAGTCCGACCGCGAGCAATACGTGCCGGCCCAACCGGCCCGCCCGCAACACGTCGTGCACAAGCCCGCATCCGCAACCGTTCCGGTCGAGGAAGCCGCCCCGCTCAAAGGCATCCTCAAGGAACTGGAAGGCAGCCTCCGCGCCCGATTTCTGGACGACTCCTTGAAGCCGCTGTCGGAAGTGCCCATCCGCGACATCATGAAGACGCTGACGGATGCGCACAAGGTGCACGCCATCGTGCTGGATGGCATCATCACCCAGCGCCTGTTGGATTTGGCCGAGCAGAAGGGCACGAAGTACTTAGTCGGCATCCGCGCCGGCAACCTCACGCGCCAGACCGAGAAAGTCAAGATGGTCTTGGCCGAGTAGAGGCTTGCGCTTGCGTTCATTGTTTTTTAGCGCTCGTTGGGTTTTTCCGGCGCTTTTCGCTTTTCTTTTCAGAATCCGTAGCCCGCCGCTAGCTAAGCTTTTCCGCTTAATTCGACCCACTGCCCCATCGTCAAATCCCGCACCCGTGCTTCAGCAAACGGCAGTTTCGCGGCTTTTTGCTTGGCCTCATCCTTGCTCAATCCGAGCCGGACGTGGGAGTGCTCGTAAGCCTTCTTGACTTTTTGGTTCTTGTGCGAAAACAAGAGCTCGACCAGGGTCTCGTCGATGGGCAGCGGCTTCTTCCGTTTCAAAAGGACGACGGCCACGTCGACTTCCGGCGGCGGCGTAAAGCTGTATCGTGAGACGTCCAACGCAAGCGCAATGTCGGCGTGGTTCTGGGCGTTGACCGACAAGCGGCCCCACGCGTCGGTTCCGGGTTTGGCCACGAGGCGGTCGGCGAATTCCTTCTGCAGGAAAAAAGCACCATTGGCGTGCGATTCGGAGCCCACCGTCTTGAAGAGGATGTCGGACGAGAGGTAGAACGGGATGTTGCCCACGATCCAGTCAAAATCGTTTATTGGGTAGTCCAGCACATCGGCGTGGACGACTTGGACGTTCTTGGCCTTGGCATCTGAAAGCCGCTCTTCCAGCTTCGGAATCAACGCTTCGTCTTTTTCCAGGGCCGTAAGCCACTTGGGCTTTTTCTTGGCCAACGCCCCGGTGAGCATGCCAGTGCCGGCGCCTATTTCCAGCACTTTCTTGCCTTTCAAGTCGCCCAACAAATCGACGAACTCGCGGATGATTTCCGAATCGCCCAAGAAATGCTGCCCC
>Ga0172369_10002767_pt1 | contig 23643 bp, 22 predicted proteins | sample LakKiv25m_FD_114539 | JGI IMG/M metagenome (GOLD analysis project Ga0172369, IMG submission 114539) | Freshwater microbial communities from Kabuno Bay, South-Kivu, Congo - kab_022012_11.25m | ecosystem: Environmental > Aquatic > Freshwater > Lake | place: Democratic Republic of the Congo...
CGGCGCTTCCGACGCGTGAGTGCGGCTACCAGAGACACTGGTGCAGCAAGTGGGGCAGAGTCCTCTACTCGACCCATTTTTATGTTTGCACAAACATAAAAATGGTATGGTGTCCCCGAATTAAAGGAGGAGGATGCGTCGTTAGCGAGAAACTTCTCCGTATTGCCAGCAGAAAGGCGCTGTATGAATACCCGAGCTGATGTCTTCCCCTGCCCAGTGAATGACGTGGGAGTCGAGTGGTCCGTGCGCGATGGACGGCTGCATATCCGGTCCGTTCTGGGACCGATGCTGTCTTTCCGTAACCTGTCGGGCGCCGTCACGGTTGACGGCAACACGCTGCGCCTGCGGGACGCGGTGATCAAGTCCTGCGAGGAAAGGCAGGATGAGCAGGGCGTCCGGACGTGTATCCTGGAGTTCCAGTTTAACGTATGCGGTCTGTTATGGCGCTGGGAGATGCAGGGGCGGGATGGCCGGCTCGAGCTGCACGCCGTGCTGACGAACACGAGCGGGCAGGATCTGCGGATCTGCGACTGGCATCTCCTCCACGGGCAGGCGGAAGACGGCGGGATCATCGCGCTTGGCGAGCAACCGGAGCAGGCGCGCTTTTTCGGCTGGCGCCCGTGGAATATGCAGGTCGAGCGGTTCGCGGACACCGACGGCCGGCATGATTCCGATACGGTGTGCCATCTCTACGATCCAGCCTCGGGACTCACCGCGCTTCTCGCCTTTGTCACCATCGACCGTATGCAGACACACCACTCCGTCGATTATACCACCAGGGTGGGCGTCACGGACTACCGCGCGACCTGCACGTTTGGCGAATATCGGCTGGCCGCGGGAAAGGAACTGCGGTCGGAGACGCTGAGCGTCAGCTATCACCGCGACCCGTATCAGGCGCTCGAATCCTGGGCGGATGCGGTGCACGACCGATACCAGCCGTCCTTTGCTGGCACCTGGGGCGCCTGCCCATGCGCCGGGGGCGTCTGGCTCGATCCCTTCACCGGACAGGAACCCTGGCCGGATATCCTGCTGGAGTTCACCAAGGCGGTTGAGGAGAAGCTGAAGGGCTTCGGCATCAAGGAGCTTTCGGCCGGCACCCACAGCATGCTCAAGGACGGGCTGCCGGGCAACTGGCTGACCTTCGAGCCGATCGACGGACACGATGGAGGATACGAGGCGCTGCTGAAAACGCTGCACGAACGGGGCTTCAGCTTCAAGTTCTGGTTTTCGCCGTTCTGGTTCTTCGGCGAAGCGGAGGGCATCCTCGAAGAGAACCGGGAGAATCTGCTCAAGGACGCCGAGGGCAAGCCGATCAGCCATGTTTTCGAACGCGGGTGGGAGTTCGGCCGCGGCCCTTACGCGTCGGAGCCGCTCACCATGTATTATCTGGACGGCACGCACCCCAGGACGAAGGCCTATCTGCGGAAGATTTTCACGGCGTATCGAGCAATGGGCGCGCGCGCCTACATGCTCGATTTCCTCTCCATCAGGCCGGAAGCCAGGCTGTATGACGACAGCCTGCTCCCCCTCGAAGCCGGCCGGGAAATTTTCAAGGTCATCCGCGAAGCCGCCGGGCCGGACACGCATCTCCAGACCGCTGTGGCCTCCTCGCCCGGCTTCATCGGCTGCATCAACGCGGCGCGCGTGGGGCGCGATTTCGGCGAAGGGCGCCCGATGCATCCCTTCCCGAACTGGCGCAACGCGACGTACTGCCTGCATGACCACCACTTCGCGAATACCCACGCCTTCGTCCAGAACGCCGCCGCCTGCTGGTTCACGCATCGGAAGATCTACGTCAACGATCTCAATTCACTGGGCATCGACAAGCCCGTGCCGCTGGAACACGCGCGAATCGCCGTCACCCTCTTCGGATTGAGCGGCGGCAGCCCGCTGGTGATCGCCGATGACCTGCGGCGGATCGCGCCCGAGCGCCTCCGCATGTTGAAAATGACGCTCCCGCGGACGGAAGGCGTGCCGGCGCCGGTCGATCTGTTCGAGCATGTCGCGCCGGAGAGCTGCTGCCATATCCTGAAAAAAGCGATCTCCACCGACTGGGATTCGTACCTGCTGGTGGCCGTCTTCAACACGGCTCCGCAGGCCGGGCCGTATGAAGCCTGCATCGATTTCGCCGGATTGGGACTCGACGCAGGGGGAAGCTACCGTATTTTCGAGTTCTGGAACGAGGAATACACGGGAACATACCGGGGATCGTTTTCCTGCACGGTGCCTCCCGAGGCGTGCCGGTTATACCGGATCTCGGCGGCGCGCCCGCATCCCTGGCTGCTGGCGACCGACATGCACGTCGAGCAAGGCCACGCCGAGATCGCGTCGCTGACATGGGATGAGGAACAGAAAACCTTGCGCGGCACGGCGCTGCGGCCCGCGGGCGAGAGCGGAAGCCTGTATTTCCTGATGCCGCGCCACCTCAGGCTGATCAACCACGAGAGCGCGAATACCATGAAAGAGGTGATCGACATGCAAACCGTGATCCGCCTGCCCGTGGCATTCCACCGCGACCGGGAGGAATTCGAACTTCGCTTCGAGGAGATGCACACCCCCTTCGTGGCGAGACATGGCTGGCTGCCCTATGCTACGGAAGAAGAGTGGCTGCGGTATGTCGCGGAGCACCGGGATCCGGAAAGCACCAGGGTGATCGATTGATTATAATTAACTATTATTGGTTGTATAACCAATGCTACTCTCCACTTTAGCGCTTGTTAGAAAGATGAGCACTGTGTGGAAGCCTGGCGAGAGCCGCGCGCTCGGTGTGAATTTATAGTGCCCGGAGGCTGTTGCTGTTGAATGCTTCCGGGCATTATAAAGTCACACTGGGCGCGCGGCTATCGCCAGGCTTCCACACAGGGCGGCTACGCCGCAACCATACACAAATCTGCGCATAGTGGCGAGAACCGGACTATTAGCAATACAGTGCTGGTCCTACAGCCGGGCATAAAAGTATTGACAGGCTCTGGTTCCAAAACCAGGTCTATCTCACCTTTTCATGCAAAACAATAATTCGAGAACACCATACCGTCTCTATTTCTGCGATCAGGACTGTTTCGCCGGCTGGAGATGATACAGGAAGGTGGTGTGCCGGCGGATATCCTGCTGGATGACGAAATGGCGGGCATCGCGGGCCACAGCGCAGCCGGCGATCAGGTCGGTGACATCCATCGCTTCCGGCAGGTGGACGCGCAACGGGGCGTGCGAGTCGGCGATATGGATGGCCAGCAGGCTGCGGTTGGCGAAGGTGATCCGACCCGGATCGACCCAGACATGGCAGCCGGCGTCGCAGGCCAGGCCGCGGGCCAGCAGTGCGTGGTTGATTGGCGCGGGGCAGACGACCGAGCGCCAGGTACTGCACTCCTTAATGGCGAAGGCCGGCGCGCCGGTCGCCTGCCAGCAGCCCAGCACGCGGCTCTCCGGGTCGTCGATCTCCAGGGCAGGTCCGACGAGGGCGCCCGTGCCCAGGGTGACCGCGGACTCGCACTCGCGGAACATCGGGTGCTCGTAATCCGTCACCTCCACGGTGAGCGGCCGGCGGCGCGGGTTCAGGCGCAGGCGCATTCCGGTGAGGGCGGAGGCGTGCGCGGCGTCGCAGCCTTCGTCGGCAATCAGGCCGGCGGCGCCGCAGAAGACCAGCGTGCGGCCGTCGCCCTTCAGCGTTTCGAGCCAGGCGCGCTCCCGCTGGCTCATATACATGGCGTTGAAGATATAGAGCAGCTTGTAGCGGCGCATCTCCGCGCGCCCCAGGTCGCCGGTTAGCCGCCAATCCATCGGCACCCCGGTATAGTACAGGTTGGTGGTCGCGCGGTCGCACTGCAGGTCGAGCCAGGCGAAGTCGGCCATGGCTTCCTGCATGGTGAAGAGGCGCTGATAGGCCGGGCTGCTTGCGCTCAACACCACCGCCATTTCGGAAATAGAGGACATATCCCAGTCCAGCGCGCGCTGGGCCAGCGCCGACTGGCGGGCGAACTCCTCCTGCAGCTCGGGACAGGCATACCAGCCGCCGCCCATGTCGAAATTCCACCAGGCGGCGCCGTGAATGGTCTGATGGGCGAATTCACGGCGATAAATGGCGACTGATTCCTCGGCGTCGTAGGCGTAGGTGTTGCGGAAGCTCTGGTCGATCTCGCTGCGGTTGGGCCGGCCCCCGGACAGGTGCGTGCGGATGTCCACCTCGTGGAACGGCAGCTTGCCGGCAGCCTGCAGGCTTTCAACGGGCAGCATGAAGCTCCCCGGCTCGCCGGTGCCGCGGTTGTCGTAGCTGGTGATGCCGGTGATGAAGTCGATGTCCGGCGACTCCAGCAAGCGGGGCAATCCCAGGTGGGCGTTGTTGACCACCCCGCTGGCATACCCGCTTTGCCAGGCCAGATACCCGTAAAAGGCGCCGGTGAGGCGGCGGCGGTCGGTCTGCTCCTTCACCACCCGGCACCAATCCAGCAGGTTGCCGGCACACACGTCGGAGAGGAACAGCTCGTAATCGATGGCCGGCATGTCGAGGCGGGGATCGCGAGCTACGGCAGGGTCAATGCGGCGCCGCGCCGCTTCCGAGGGCACCTCCGCCGTCGCAATGGCCGCATCGGGTTGCCGCCAGGCCGATGCCAGCGCGGCGTCATCGCCATACTTCTCCTGCAGCCACCCGCGGAACGCCGTCCGCGCCGGCGCGCTGTAATCGCCGATGCGCCCCTGCTGCGCCCCCGGATAGATCCATTCCTCGGTGCCGCCCGAATTGAGCATATACCCCAGCACGCGGTCCGCATACGGGCCGTTCTCGACGTGCTCGACGATGCGTCGGAGCACATCGGCCACATCCGCGCGCCACCGTTCGGACGCCATGGAGGCCACCTTGATGACCTCGCGGCCATCCACCTGCCGGGTCGTCAGCTCGCTATCCGAGAAGCGCACCAACTCCTCGGGATAGCGGTCCGCCCACCAGGCCGGCGTGGTGAAAAAGAGCCGCGGGATGAACCACAGCTCGTCGCTCATCCCCGCCAGCGCGGCCATCCACTCGTCCAGCGGGGTGAAATCCAGGCGCCCGTCCGCCGTCCACGGCTCCGCGTAATGCCGCGGCCGCCAGGTTTGCCAGAGGACGAAAAAGAGGCGGGTGCCGCTATTCACCATCTCGTGCAGCACTTCGCGGCGCAGGTTGCCGCCGTGCAGCATATACGTGAAGTACGACATGCCGGGGATGACCCGGTCGTCCACCGCGATAGCAGTGCGCCCATTATGGGGAATGACCCGTACTGTTGTGCCCATGCCTTGCCTCCGAAGATACGGTGCCTCACCTGAATATTAATATGCACTCGTGTGCATATTATAGCAAAGATGGGGCTTACCCGTCTATCACCTGGTTGTCTACTCGCGCAGGCTGCCGATTGAGGGGCATTCCCTGGCGGAGTAGATATTCGTCCATTCCGCGGGCAGGCGCAGGCCGGGGGCGGCGTTCAGATAGAAATCGACCGGTCCGGGGGCGCCGATAATCCCGTAGACATAGCCCAACTCGCGCAGTCCATACATGGCTGCCAGAAACACCGCCTTGCCGATGCCCTGGTGGCGATGCTCTCCGGTCACGCCGGTAGGGCCGAAATAGGCGCGCGCCGTCACCTCGTAGGCGGAAAAACCGACGATCTCTTTGTCCTTGAGGGCGAGGAGAATGGTGACCGGGTTATTGTTAAAGCCGCGCACCACCTCGTCCGCCCAACCCTGACTGAACTGCGCGGTGACAAAATCATATACCGCGGTTCGCTCCCAGGGTCGGGCGTGGCGAATGACGATGCCCTGCTCGGCAAGCTGTTGAATGAGCGGGCGATGATCCGGAAGGTTGAACAGCGGGCAAATGATGTCCGGCATAAAGTGTTCCTTTCAAATATCCTGAAAATGCAGGCGCGGGACGCCGACACATCGGGGCAAGCTGCCTGCGGTCCCAGGGGGTTACGGCAGCAGCCCCAGGTCGAGATAGGCGTTGATCGCCTCTTTGATCTCACTCAGAATGGCTGTGAAACTTTCCGGCGACTGGCCACGTTCATATCCCATCTGCGCCAGCGGGGTGGCGAGGAACCGGTCGCTGATCTCCTTTTGCATGGCTGCCACAGGCAGATGGCCGAAACCGGCCACGGTGCCGCGTTCGTTCTCGTCTAGCGTGAATCCGCGGAAGGGGCTACGGTCGCCCTGTTCGAGCTTCATATCAATGGCCTGGAAATAACAGGCCATCTCGGGCAGGTAGACGTGCCGGACCACCTCATACGTCTGGTTGCGGCAGTATGAGCTCGATGCTTCTTCCTTCAGTAAATACTCCGTCGCGGGGTTGACCGGGTGCGACGCGTTGAGCTTTTCCAGCGTCACGCGAAGGGAGAAGTCGTCGTTCTGCTCCAGCAGGTCGGCCAGCAGCGTAAAGGTGTTGCGGATGATCGCCTCGGACGCCTGCAGCGTTGCGAGATCCGTCCTTCCTGCGCGCCAGGCATCGAGCCGGACACAATGGGCCATGAACTGCGTGCGGAGCACCAGATTCAGCACGGACCGGACGATATCGATCACATCGCGCCGCATCGGCCCGCTTGCGTAGATTTGCGGCAGCATACCGAGCATGGCTCCGAGCATGTTGTCCATCCACGACAGCGCTGGGTTCACCGCATCGCAGCGTGTCCGGAAGTAGGCCATGCGTTCCGGTGTCAGCACGGTGAACTGTTCGTGCTGCAGCAGGCGATGATGGTATTCCATATCGAGATCGAGCTCGTTGCCCGGATAACCACTGCCCCACTGGACGAGCCCAAGCAATTTTACGGCGCGCCACCAGATATCACGCCATGTGCGGCGCATATCCGCCGGATAGCGCCTGGCGCAGAAATCCTCCACCAGCTCGGATTCCGAGAGGCATTTGGGACGCCAGCTTTTATCAGCGAGGAATTCCAGCAGGAAGGTATCGCTGTGGGAGAGCTCCGGCCAGAGCAGAAATCCGCGGCATTTTTCGTCGGTCGCCGCCTCGGTAAGGCGTTCGCTCAGCATCCGGTAATTGCCGCGCATCTCATTGTTGAAGGTAAAGGCGTAGAGCATCCCGAACAGCCAGGGGAAGCGCCGGTACAGTCCGCACTCGCGATATGTCAGCCGTCCGGCCATATCGGCGTTGTAATCGAAGATGACGGTGTTGGCCGGATCGAGCTCGTCGCACAGCCGGCTGACGTCCTGACTCTTCCACCACATCATCAAATCCCAGCCGGCGACGAGCAGCGGGGTATCCGGGTAATGCCGTCGTATGTATTCCTGTGTGCGGCGCAGGGTATACAGCTTCAACTGAAGGTTCTCGTCATCCGTATTGCCGAATAGGCGCTCGGCCAGGCCGATGGTATGGAACATCTGCGGTTGACCGCCGCCGAACTCCCGGATATGGGTTTCGGTCAACTGCCAGTACAACTCCATGGTCCTGTCATCTTCGACGTTCCACACCAGCTCGTTCTTGTTGTCATACCAGCCGGTTTTCTGATCGTCGAGCAGCCGGAGTTCCGGCTGCTGCTCGAACAGCGCCGATGGCGACGGGGTGTACCAGTGGGTCATGGCGCCGGTATCTTCCGGATGGATGAATCCCCGCTCGCGGGCATACGCGAGAATCGCCTCCCGCAGCTTGCCGCGATATTGCAGCGGCCACAGCCCGGTACGAGCGGGAAAGTCAGGATCGGCCCGGTCTTCGGGAGGATACGGTAAACCGAAGGCCCGCTGGAACAGGTCGTCCGTCCCAATGCGCAGCATGAACAGGTTGAACCGTTTTTTCAGCGCCCAGTCGATCTCCCGCTGCCACTCGTCCAGGTTCCACATCTCGGGGAAGAAGCGATGGGCGCCACGATGCGCGAAGTAGCGGAGTCCCCGATATTGAAAGTGCGGCCGCTCCGCATCATTGACGTTGGTTATATCGAGGGGACCCCGGTGATGGAAGATGTCGCCGTCCCAGAAATACTCGACCTGCCCGCGCTTCCGGAAGAAATCGTAGACCCCGTAAATGGTCGAGCGGCCGCAGCCACCGGCAATGATTAGGATCTGCCGGCCGCCTTCCACCACCGACAGCATATGGTAGTCGTCCGATCCGTAGCGAATGCTGAACCGATCGATGAGCCGCCGTTTGACCAGTTGATGTGTCAGGCTGTTCGCCGCATCCGCGCCGATCAGCACCAGGTCGCCTTCCGGCAAGTCGTCACCCGTGATGGGTTCCACTGCCAACGACTTGTCGGTGATCTGCCGCCAGTAGTCGGCGAAGATACGGGCCGCAATGCCATAGGCGTTTTCCTGCACGTTGGGAAACAGGATTTTCATGTCAATAGACTCCATCCCCCTACCGCCGCCGGGACAGGATTTCGCGCATGGTGCCGCCCAGGATGGGAAGGAAGATCTCGTCCGGCACATCGAGGGAGAGCAGGCGGCCCATCTCCCAGGCGGGATGATGCCCCATGGCGTCGGTGCCGAACACCAGGCGGCGATGGCCTACGCGCGCCAGCGTCTCCATCCAATCTCTGGGGAATCTCCTTTAGAGCAGTAATGCCTTGCGGTGCATCCACTTGATTGCTGATGCACACGTGTGCACACTGAAGTATACCAATATTACCCCAGCCTGTCTACCGAGCGGTCCAGGAATTTTCAATCGTAGGGAGGTCAAAACATCACCGATTGCGTCCGGCGGACACTTTCCATTGCGTCGCGCCAATTCTCGCGACTTTATCACCCGGTTAGCAGGAATTCGCACGCCCGTCGCGAACTGAAAAGACCGGGAGGTCGCACGACATGACCGAAGAAATCACAGCTACGTCGCAAGACGTATTGGCCGTGGACTTGAAGACGGCCGCCCGCATGCTGGGGTTGACCGAAGGGGCTGTGCGCAAGCAGTTGGCGTTAGGCAAGCGCGACGGCATGAAAAACGACCGCGGCCAGTGGGTGGAAGTGCTGGTGCGCTCCGATGAGGTGCTGGTCGCGGATGAGGCGGTGGAAGCGCCGGGACGTGACGGCGACACGGCGCTGCTGCGCGAATTGCTGGCGGAAAAAGACCGCCGCCTCCATGCCTATGACGATGAGATCGCCTTCCTGCGCCTGCGCGTGCAAAATCTCGAAATGCTGCTCGGGCAATCGCTGCAGAATCAAAAGGCCTTGCTGCCCCCCGAGCCGCCGAAGCCGGAGGAGAAAAGCCGCGGCTTCTGGCCCTGGGGACGAAAGAACAACTGAACGGCATCCGTCAGAACATCGTAAACCGGGGGGATTATTGCGCCGCGCCGTGCTTTTAACATCGCAATGATGGCTGTGCCGTCCTGATCCGTAGTACCGAAAAAATACGGGGCGCCGCGACCGGCGCCCCGTATTGCGTTTCCGGCAGATCAGCGCCGCTGATCGAGGTATTGGTGATACGCGTTCTCGATGGCGTCCACGCCGGCCGCATATTCCGAGTCGTTATCCGCCTGCGCGGAAATCGCCCACCAGGGGCGTTGATTCAGGCAATCCTGCATCGCCTTGAAGCCCGGGGTATTGGCGAGTTGCGTGTTCGTCTGCAGCATCCGGTCGAGCACCGGTTGATAGGCCAGACGAAAGGTGGCGAACTCCTGCTCGTTGGTGAATCCCTGGTTATCCTGATTCTGCGTAGTGTCCTGCCCCCCATCGGGTCCCGCCGCAGCGGGGTTCTCCGCGATTACCGGCTGTTCGACGGGCGCCTGCTGTTGCGCCGATCCCTGCCAGATAACCCGGCCGCCCCGCAGCAGGAACGAATCCTTCGCATACACCCAGTATTGGTTGCCGCTCTTCACGTAGCAAGTCAGCATGGGCGGCGAGCCCAGCGCGGCAATCAGGTCGCGCGCGGAGGCGTTCAGGCCCGCCGTTTTCGGTTCTGCCGCCTTCTCGCCCAGTGAAATCGCCGGCGTCTTCACGTTGCGCCAACCCACCACGCAGGAATCCTGAAAGACCACCGTGCCGACGCTGTAGGTCCATTCCTCTTCACCTTCCGGCTTGGCGCCGATGTTGAGCGCTGTATACAAGCGAGCCTTCGGCGGAAAACCCAGCCGGTAGGCCACTTCTTCCCGCGTGGCGCCCAACTGCAGCGGTCTGAGGCCGGGCGGGCGCAACGGGATCACTTCGTTGAAACCCTGCCACGACACCACTTTATCTGCGATGAAGGTCACCATCGCCTTACCATATATCCAGAGCTCTTTGCCGTCCTGATCGGGCGGAACCTTGGCATCGGGTTTCCCCAGTGTCGCCAGCGTCACCTCGCGCGTTACTCCCAGGTAAAATTGAGGGGGCGCCTCCGTCGCCGCCCAGACGATGCCCAACGCGAGCATCAACCCGACGAGAACTCCCCACCGCATGATTTTCATCCCATGGCCTCCACTTCGCCGCACATCGCAGCCATCTATATTATAGCACACTCCGGTGCGCGTGTAGGGACCGGCGCTGCCCAGCCCGCGCTGCCGCTTCTCCACGCTACCAAGAGATACGCGCGACCAGGCAGCGGTGTTGCACTAAAAAACGAAAAGTTTTAAGTTTTGAGTTTTAAGTTTTGAATTAGTGCCGGGTCCGTTACCCTTGGCTATAACAGTCTAATGTAACGGAGTCAGCAGTAATTCAAAACTCAAAACTCAAAACTCAAAACTATCCCGTCGCCGATTGCCATGCCCGCGGCGCATGGGCTATACTCTGTGCCGGGAAGCGAAGGGAGAGCCGTTATGGCGCCGTTGATCGAGATCAAAGAGGTGGACCGCCGGTTTTATTCCGAGCGGCTGCGCGCGTTTCTGCCGGAGAAGCTGATCGACGTGCACACGCACGTCTGGCGATCGGCGGATTATCCGTCCGGCGCGGCGCTGGGGGATGCGCGCACGGTGAACTGGCCGGGCCGGGTGGCGGCGGAGAATCCCATCGAGGACCTGCTGGAGAGCTACCGGCTCATGCTCCCCGGCAAGCAGGTGACGCCTTTGATCTTCCCTTCGCTGCCGGAGAACAACCTGGGCGTGATCAATGATTACGCATCAGCGGCTTCCCGGCAGGCCGGCGTGCCGGCGCTGATCTTCTCGCACCCGGCCTGGAGCGGGGAAGAGTTCGAGCGCTGCATCCGGGAAGGCGGCTTCCTGGGGGCGAAAAGCTACCTGACGGTGGCGCCCGCTTATCTGCCTACGAAAGAAATCCGCATCCTCGATTACTTCCCGCCGCACCAGCTTGAGGTGTTGAACCGCCACGGGTGGATCATGATGCTGCACATCCCGCGCGATGGGCGGCTGCAGGATCCGGTGAACCTGGCGCAGATGCTGGAGATCGAGCGGACCTACCCGCAGATCAAGCTTATCATCGCCCACGTGGGCCGGGCATACTGCAATCACGACGTGGGGAACGCTTTCGAGGTGCTGGCGGCGTCGAAGACCATGTATTTCGACTTCAGCGCCAACACGAACGATTGGGTCTTCGAGCAACTACTCCGCTGTGTGGGGCCGCAGCGCGTCCTCTACGGCACCGACATGCCCATCCTCCGCATGCGCATGCGCCGCGTCACCGAGGGCGACCATTACGTGAACCTGGTGCCGAAGGGCCTGTATGGTGACGTCTCCGGCGATAAAAACATGGGCGAAGTGGAAGGCGAAGAGGCGGAAAAGCTCACCTTCTTCCTGTATGAAGAGATCGACGCCTTCCGCCGCGCCGCTGAGCGAGTCGGTCTGTCCTGCGGCGATGTCGAAGATGTGTTCTACAACAACGCGAAGATGATGATCGAATCGGCAAAGGCAGCGCTGAGCGAGGTATGACATTATGGCCATCCCCCGTCCTGAATACCCCCGCCCGCAGTTCGTGCGGCAGGATTGGCTGTGCCTGAATGGCGCATGGGAGTTCGAGATCGACAGCGGCGACAGCGGGTATGAGCGCAAGCTCTACCAGGCAGAGAAGCTGTCGGGCGAGATATTGGTTCCCTTCTGCCCGGAGAGTGCGCTGTCCGGCATCGGCAACACCGATTTCCTCAACGCCGTCTGGTACCGCCGCGCGGTAGAAATCCCCGGCGAGTGGGCCGGGCGGAAGGTGCTGCTGCATTTCGGCGCGGTGGATTACGACGCCACCGTGTGGATCAACGGGCGGGAGGTGGGGCGCCACCGCGGCGGCTACACGCCCTTAACCTGCGACCTGGAGGGCGCCACCACGCCGGGGGAGACGGCCGTTATCACCGTGCGGGCGCGCGACGACCACCGGGCGCTGAAACCGCGCGGGAAGCAGTGCCCGGAATACGCGAGCCACGGCTGCCTGTATACCCGTACCACCGGCATCTGGCAGACGGTGTGGATGGAGCCGGTGTCGCCGGCGCATCTGCAGCGCCCACGCATCACCCCGGACGCCGGCAACGGGCTGATCCGGCTGGAACTGCCGTTGGCCGGGGGAAAGACGACAGGCCTGACGGTGCGCACCCGGCTCTCCGATGGGCAGGGAGTCGTCAGCACGGCGGAATGCGCGGTCGCCGATTTCACGCCGCGCCTGGACCTGCCCATCCCGCCGGAGCGCCGCCGGCTGTGGTCGCCGGAGGATCCCTTCCTGTATGACCTCCGCATCGAACTGCTGGACGCGTCCGGCGTCATCGATGCCTTCGACAGCTACGCCGGCCTGCGCAGCGTGACCATCGACGGCAAGGCGGTGAAGCTCAACGGCAAGCCGGTGTTTCAACGGCTGGTGCTCGACCAGGGATTCTACCCCGACGGCATTTACACCGCGCCCACCGACGAAGCGCTCAAGCGCGACATCGAATTGAGTCTGGCCGCCGGCTTCAATGGCGCCCGCCTGCACCAGAAGGTCTTCGAGGAGCGGTTTCTGTATTGGGCGGACAAGCTCGGTTACCTGGTGTGGGGCGAATTTGCCGACTGGGGCTGCAGCACGGGCGGTCCGGGGTGGGACCACCAGCAGATGACCGGCACCTATCTCACCCAGTGGCTGGAAGCGCTGGAGCGCGACTATTCGCACCCCGCCATCATCGGCTGGTGCCCGCTCAATGAAACCTGGCAGAACCTGCACGACCGGCAGACGGCGCTGGACGAGGTGACGCGCGGGCTGTTCCTGGCGACGAAGGCGATGGATGCCACCCGCCCGGTGCTCGACACCTCCGGCTACAGCCACCGCGTGCCGGAAGCGGACATTTATGACAGCCACGATTACGAGCAGGACGTGAAGCAATTCCGTGCCAACCATGCCGGCCTGGCGGAGGGCAAACCGTTCGTCAATGGCCATGGCGACACCCCCATCTCCATTCCGTACCGCGGCCAGCCATATTTCGTCAGCGAGTTCGGCGGCACCTGGTGGAACCCCGGCGCGGAAGGCGACTCCTGGGGCTACGGCAACCGCCCGGCCACCATCGAGGAGTTCTACGCCCGCTTCGCAGGCTTATGCGGCGTGCTGCTCGACGACCCCAACATGTTCGGCTACTGCTACACCCAGCTCACCGACGTCTTCCAGGAGCAGAACGGCATCTACTCTTTCGACCGCCGCGCGAAATTCGATTTGGAACGGCTACGAAAAATACAGTCCCGACCGGCGGCGATAGAGGAAGCCGAGAAGGTGTAATCGAAAAACAAGAAAGCCGGTATGTAGTAAGCCACGAAGCCGCAGCGGAGTGGCGTCCGTTGATCGGAAGGCTTACCAATAAACGACGCCACTCCGCTGCCGCTACGTGGCTTACTACGTACGGCGGGTGCAAATTCGAAAGGTAAGACTGTGCGACAACTTATCCACCCCTACACCAACCTCACCGGCGGCGAGTGGCTGCGCGGGAATCTGCACACACACACGAAGCAGAGTGACGGCTCCGCCGCGCCGCAGGACGTGATCGACGATTACGCCCGCCGCGGTTACGGCTTTCTGATGCTCTCCGACCACGACGTCTTCACCTCGGAGGAGTCGTACCGGCAGTGGGATAACCACGGGATGGTGCTCATCCCCGGCAATGAATTGGCCGCCGGCCCGCACCTGCTGCACGTGGACGCCATCAGCAAGGTGGAGTCGCGCAAAAGCCGGCAGGAGATGATCAACGAGATCAACAGCTACCCGCGCGGTTTCGCCATCGTCAACCACCCCAACTGGGAAGGGCAGTTCGACCACGCCACCATCGAGCAAATGCGCGAGTGGACGGGCTACCTGGGCCTGGAGATTTACAACGGCATCATCAGCGTGCTGGATGGCAGCCCCTACGCGACGAACAAGTGGGATATCCTGCTCTCCGAAGGCCGGCGGCTGTGGGGTTTCGCCAACGACGACAGCCACCGCCCGATGCTGGTGGAATGGGGCTGGAACACCGCCTATGTGAAGGAGCGCACAGTGGCCGGGGTGGTGGAAGCGCTGCGGAATGGCCGCTTCTACTGCTCCACCGGCGTGACCATCACGAAGATCGAAGTCGAGGGGATGACCATCCGCCTGGAGACGGAAAACGCCTGCCGCATCGTCGCCCTGCAGAACGTCGGCAAGCGCTTCGCCATGGTGGATGACAAGGTTATCGAACTGGAAGTACCTGCCGGCGCGAAATATGTGCGCTTCGAGTGCTGGGGCGCCGGCGAGCGTTTCGCGTGGACGCAGCCCTTCTACGTCGAAGAAACGGCGGAGAAAGCGAACCGCGCGACGGACTACCTCGAGGAGTGGCAGGTGAGCCGCCTGCTCGAACACGGCACACTGGAGACCGCCTCCCCGGAGGAGGCCGCCGACCTGCCGCTCACCCCCATGCGCACTCATCTCGCCGGCCACGTCGCCTCCGGCTTCATGGACGTGCGCGAGCAAACGGGCGGAGGCGCCGGCCTGGTGTACCTGCAAGCCGAGGTGAAGAGCGACCGCAATGCCCGCGGCCTGCTCAAGCTCGGTTACGACGGCTCCATCCGCGCCTGGGTGAACGGCCGAGAAGTCTTTGCCGGCCCCGGCGCCAACCCCGCCGTGCCCGATAAAGCCGTGGTCTATGCCGACTACCAGAAAGGCACGAATACCATCCTCCTCGCCCTCGATACCAATGGCGGGAAGGCGTGGGGGATTTACGCACGGGTAGAAATATAAAGCTTATTCATACCACAGAATAGTCTTCCGGGGTATAATACCCGGTGGTAAGGAGTTAACGTGTATGGCAAAAATAAACTTCTCTGATGTCCTGGCAATGCCGATCTCGGAGCGCATTCAATTTGTCGAGGATGTCTGGGATAGTATTGCTGCTGTTCCTGAAGCCGTCCCGCTTACAGATGAGCAGCGTGAAGAGCTCGACAGCCTGTTGGAAGCACATCATCGTGATCCGGAAGCCAGTTCGTCGTGGGAAGAGGTGAAGAAACGGATCAGAAAGCGGTCGTGATGCGCAAGTTACGCGTGCGTCCGGAAGCAGAAAAGAGTCTCTACGTTATTTACGATTGGTACGAAGCGCAGCGAGAAGGTTTGGGCGAAGAATTTCTTCTCTGTGTTGAAGACGTTTATGAAGCTATACAAGAAAAATCGTTTGCATATTCCTGTATCCACCGGAATATACGGCGCGCTTTAACCCGTCGTTTCCCCTACGCCGTCTTCTACATCATTGAAGACCAAACGATCACTATCTTAAACATCTATCATTGCCGGCGCAATCCACGTCTTTGGAAAAGCCGTCGCACTGGCGGCAATTGAAGATCAGATATGCTAATCACCGACCGCATCCACACCTTTCATATCCCGATCGGCCCCGGGCAGAGCGTCGAGCGGTTCGTGAACATCTTTCCGATCTTCGGCGAGGGGCGCGCTGCGCTGGAGCTCTGCCGAAGAGTGGTGGAGCAGATCGGCTTGCCCCCCTTCGCCGCCAATCCGCTCACCGCGCGGACGTTGCTGGCGCACCTGGCGATTCGAGAGGTGCCGGTAGACGATCTGACGATCAGTCAATGTTCATCAATACTTGCCTTACGGTATTGACAATAAACAGTCAGTTTTGTACAATGCTAACGAAACTAGCTAATCGTAAGGAGTTGTGTTATGGGATCTTTGACGGTCGGTGAGGCTAGAGAACAGTTCGCTGATCTCGTCAGCAAGGCAGCATTCGGGAAAGAACGCATCATCATTACCCGGCATGGACGCGAGCGCGTAGCGGTTATCCCCATCGAAGATCTTCATGCGCTGGAACGGTACGAGGAAGAAACGATGCTGACGAAGACGCGCGAAGCGCTGGATGATGCAAAGGAGCATGGCACCATTTCGGTGGCGGAATTGAAGGAGAAATACGGCTTATAATAGAATTATCGATAGCACAGGAGCTTAACCCGGATTATTGATGAACCGCTTGTAGCCGCATCCCTTTACGGGTGCGCGAGCGGTTCATGAATAATCCGGGTTAACAATGCTTGGTTTTGCCTCTATGAGGATAACCCACGCGTTTGAGCGGAGATTCGGCGCATTATCGCTTGAAGAGCAGCAGGAAATCTTTCGAGGAATGGAATTAATATGGGAAGATCGGTGTGATGAAAAGACCGTCATCACTCGTGAGCTCCCCATTCTTCATGCCCTTGACGATCTGGGTACTTTCTATTTTCAAGCCGGCAAATATTACGTTACTTTCCAATTCGAAGAAGCAAACTCAATAATAACTTATGCGAAGATCCTCACGCGAAAGGATCTTCGACGGTAGCAACGTAATTATGCTCTTATAGTTGGGTTTGCATTAGTTCCCCATTTCAACACACATCTGAAAAACCTCTCCCCACTGCGACTGCCGTGGGGAGAGGGACTATTCTGAAAATAAAATTTTATCTCTCCGTGCCTCTGCGCCTCTGTGGTTGTATCATCACGATTTCGCCGCCACCCGCTCCCCCAGATGCTCCGTGAAAAACGCCGCCGACCGGTTGCCGGGCCAGCCGTGTTCGCCGGGGTAGAGATTGAGCTCCAGGCGATCGGGGAGGCCGGCGGCCTGGTAGATGCGCTCGAGCTGGCGGAAGCACGGCATGGAGGTGTTGATGTGGAAGCAGGTGTCGTAGGCGCCGATATCCACCAGCAGCGGGCGGGGGGCGATGAGCCCCTGGCAATCGGGGAGATCGACCAGGCGGTACAGACCGGGGGCGACCTGCATGCCGCAGTAGTTGATGTCGCGAAAGCCGAAATCCGGCCACAGGCCGCTGTAGACGATGATCTCCGCCGCTTTCATGCGCTCATCGCAGAGGGCAGTCCACAGTGTCATAGTGCCGCCGCCGCTGGCGCCCATCACCCCCAGCCGGTCGGAATCGACGAAGGGCAGGCCGCATAGCAGATCGGTGGCCGCCATGCCGTGCAGGGTGTTGATGGCGATAGAGGTGGTGCCCAGCATGGTGGCATGCAGGTAGTAAAGGTTGCACCAGTCGCGCCCGTGGGCGTCGGGACGGAAGTGCGGCCAGTGGGCATCTCCCCGCTCGCCGGCGGCCATCCAGTCGATGGCGTAGGTGACGAATCCATCCTTCGCCATGCGGTGGCCGTAGCAGCGATCGTATTTGCCGGGCCGCTCCGGCGAATGGTCGTCCAGCGTGCCCATCACCGCATCCTTGCCCGGCCCGCCGTGGCCGTGCCAGCAGCAGATGGCGGGCCGCCGCTCCCCCGCCGGCAGGTCCTTGGGCCGCGCGGTCAGCACCACCGCCGACATGAACTCCTGCACGTCGATGAGCCAGCGCTGCTTGAGCAGCCCGTCGTGCTCCCACTCCGCCTCCAGCTCCGGATTCAGCGGCACGCGGTCGGGAAACCGCCCGAGCGTGGCCAGCACCTCCGGCAGCGCCGCCGCTTTCCAGGCGGCAAAGTCTTCCGGCGTGCTGCCGGTAAAATGATGCCGTGGTGTGGCCTTGCGCGCCCATTGCTCGAACATGCGCTGCGGACTCAAATTGCGGGTGGACATGGGATGCTCCTTCGCGGGCGGATAGTGCCGCCATCCGGGATTATTCGGAACGGGCAGGGAAATACCTTCCGCATCACGATCGTGGAGGTGAAACATGATGGTCCTTTAGTTTTGAGTTTTGAATTTTGAGTTTTGAGTTGATCTCACGGTTGAAGTTAGCGGTTATATGAACTCAAAACTCAAAATTCAAAACTCAAAACTAAAGCCTCTCATCCATAAATCCAAGTGTTCATTTCTCAATGGCAGGACCTATAAATTCCACAGTTTGTACGTTCATTCCCCTAACGCGGTGGGTGCCCAGATCGCGGCCATCCACCTGCACGCTTGTCTGCTGCGGCGCGGAGAGGAGGTTGAGCAGGAAGAGGGCCGAGTGCTCGCCGTCCGACCAGAGGGAGGTCCACACGTTGGGGTTGGAGCATGCCACACGCTGCCGCAGGCCCAGGCGGGCGAGGAGGGTGGAGAGCATGCGATCGTGCTCGCGCATGGCGTGGAACCAGCGCAGGCCGAGGATGATGGCCTGGCCTTGCTGCCAGGCGACCGGGCGGCCGGTGAATTCGTCGGCGCCGCTCACCTCCGCGCCGGCGGGCAGGTTATCGTAGAGGAACAGGTCGCCGTTACTGTAGACGTTTTCCACGCCGGCGATGGTCAAGCGAACGTCCTGGCCAGGGGTGTTGCGGCGCATGGTGGGCGCGCCGAAGTAGTCCAGCAGGATGGTGCAGGGTTGCAGATCTTCATCGAATTGTGGCAGCACCGGGGTGAAGAGCGCGTGCCCGCCGGCCTGCAGGAAGCGCACCAGGCGCTGCTGTTTCTCCTTCGCCATCACCGAGGCGCAGGGGACGACCAGCGGGGTGGCAATGTCGGCTAGCCAATCCTCCGCGGCCAGGTTGACGAGTGCCGGGGAGAGGCCGGCGCAGAAGGCGGTGGTGAGTGGGCCTTTGCGCAGGAAATTCGTCGCCGCGGGCGGGGTGAAGGCCACCCCCGGCACGTCCACCCACCAGGCATCCGCGCGGTGCTGCCACATATCCAGCGCGAAGCGGCAGTCGGCTACGCGCTCCGCCGCCGCCAGCCAGGGGCGCCGCTTGAGGAACAGGCCCACCTGCTTTTGCGCCTGGTAGAGCGGCCGCACCTCGCCGAAGGGGCCGATGGCCGCGCCGTAATCGTAAATATCGGCGGTGCTGCCGGTGCCGGGCACGTTAGGGCCGCCGGTGAAGATGTAGAAGTTGCTCCCCTTCATCCCCAACGCCACGTTCGCCAGGTAGCAGGCCTTCGCGTCCTGCGGAGTAACGGGCGGCCAGTCGGAGAGGCTGCCGCCGGGCAGCTCGTAGACGGTGGGCGGGCAGCCCAGCAGCCGCAGCATCTCCAGCGACTCGAAGATGCGCACGGCGTACTGCGGGGTGGGATTGTTCTGCCCCCAGTCCTGACCGAGCGTGTAGTAATGGTCGGAACCGAGGATGAAGTCCGGCCCCATCCGCTCGCACAGCTCGAGGAACCACGCGTTCATACTTGGCCCGGCGGAGTTGTGCACGATGGGTGTGTCGATCCCCCGCTCGCGCAGCATGTCCGCGAGGATGACGCCATAGTCGGCGGTGTTGGCGCATTCGAAGTCAAAGTAATCCCGCGCCCGGCGGGCCGCCGGCGCCCCCGTGCCCGGCAGGGCAGGCCGCGCGTCGGCGAAGTCGCTGTAATCCGTGCCATACGCGGCGTTCAACCTGTCGATGCTGCCGTATCGCGCCTGCAGGAAGCGCGGGAACCGGCCCTGCGGATCGCCGAAGCCCATGGCCTCCGGATTGTAATCCAGGCTGCCGTACCAGACGTGGATGCCGGTCAGCTCATTGTCGATCTGCGTGAAGGCCACCGGACCGCCGCGCGACACGGTATACTCCGCGATGCGCGGCGCCACCTGGTCGAACCACGCCCGTGTCTTCTCCAGGAACAGCGGGTGCACGTAGGAGACGGAATAGGGGTAGAGGGTCGAGCCATCCAGCTTTTTCGCCAGCAACTGCGGATACCCCTCGCACAGCCACCGCGGCAATCCGGCGTAAATCAACTCGGAATACTGATACGGCCCCGGTCGCGCGATAACATACAGCCCCACCTCCGCCGCCGTCCGCAGGAATCCCTCCAGGTCGAGCTGCCCCTCGCCGAAGGCAAACCGCTCCTCCGCCGGCTCGTGAATCAGCCAGGGAATGTACGTGGCGATGCAGTTGCCCCCCGCCTGCTTGAATAGCTCCATTCGCCGCCGCCAGTCCTCCCGCGGCACGCGGAAGTAATGAAACTCGCCGGAGTAGAGGAAGGCGGGGTGGCCGTTGATGGAATAGGAGCGGCGGTCGAAGGTGATGGGCGAAAGGCGGCGGTTGGGCATGGTTTCTCTCCTGATCGGTGATGATGGTATACTATACCACTGGAGGCTGCCATTAAAGCATATCCGAGATAATGCGCGCCTGGGGAGCCGTCTCGATGCGCTCGAGCAGGTTTTACCTAACTTGCTCCAATCCGCAGTAAAGCGATTATTACAAGAACTGAAGGAGCAGGGCGATATTCACACGGTTGGACGAACTCGAGAGCGCGCGATGGTATCCGGGGCCAGAGAAGTAAGATAACAATAAATGCACCAATTCCAGGCGATCCACGCTCACAACGGCGTGTTGTAGCGCGCTAATTACTACGCTAATTATACTCCAAACCAATGACGTTCGGAAACCATGTATCATTAACGCGTAAGCGTGAGAGAGAAACTTCATATGCCATTATTCGAACGCTATATCGGCATCGACTATTCCGGTGCGCAGACACCGAGGTCTAGCCTGAAAGAGTTGCAAGTGTATCTGGCAACCGCGGCCGCGGCTCCCGTCGAGGTGTCGCCTCCGCCGAGTCCGCGCAAATATTGGACGCGGCGGGGTATTGCCGAATGGCTGGTGGAGCAGCTTGCCGGGGAGACGCCGGTGCTGGTCGGCCTGGACCACGGCTTCTCGTTTCCGCTGCCATATTTCACCGCATATGCCCTGCCGCGGGAGTGGCCAGCGTTTCTTGATGATTTTCAGGCGCATTGGCCGACGGACGGCAACATCTATGTCGATTTCATCCGCGATGGGCTGGTCGGTAATGGCGCCGCCCGTACCGGTAGCGCGCGTTGGCGGCGGCTGACGGAGCAGCGGGCGAAGGCCAAATCTGTGTTCCATTTCGACGTGCAGGGCTCGGTCGCCAAGTCTACCCACGCTGGGCTGCCGTGGCTGCGCTACCTCCGCCGGCAATTGGGGAATCGTGTCCATTTTTGGCCCTTCGACGGCTGGCAGCTCCCGGCCGGCCGGTCGGTCATTGCGGAGATTTATCCTTCACTGTGGAGTAAGAGCTTCCCCTGCCAGAACCGCACGCCCCACCAGCACGATGCCTATGCGGCCGCCACCTGGATGCGCCGCGCGGACAACGACGGTACCCTCGCACACTTTCTGCACCCCTCCCTGTCGCCTACTGAGCGATCACAGGCAGAGATTGAGGGATGGATTTTGGGCGTCGAATAGTGCTTATCGTTCTCGATCCTCTCGCAGCAAATCCACGGAATCCTTGCCGTCGCCCAATGGATGGAAATACTGGTAATTCTCCTCGATGCGCTCCATTGCCTCCAGCCTCCTCCGCCTGCGCTGCTTGTGCTCCACGGCCTTGGTGATCAGTTCGATCACCTTCTCCTCGACCGTTTGCCCGTTTTCTCGTGCCAGTTCTTGTATTGTCTCGTAGAGGTCATCGGGGAAATTTTGTACGCATAATGTTGCCATCGGTTCATCCTCAGACCCGTAGTATACCATGAGAATTGCATTTTATTCCGACCCCTGTTGTCACGCGTGATAACGCAGAAGCCGCCAGGAGGTGATGAGCTGCATCACATAACAAAAGGCAATAAATCCCGGTATGGCCATTTCGAGCAGGAAGATGGGCGGCGGATCGGTCACTCGCTGTGCGTTCGGTGTGAGGATGACAGTGAAAGCAAAAATCAAATAGAGCGCCAGTATCAGCGCCACGAGGACAAAGCGTGCCGAACTCTGATAGGATATGGTAAGTCGATAACGTGGCCATGATAAGAGGGCGACCATTATTCCGCACAGGATGCCGGCGCCGTTGATAATGTGGAGAGCCGACACCGAGGCCAGGTTCAGGTGAGACAGCAGAACTGCCACGCCGTAGAGGAGCAAGTAAGGAAGAAAAAGCTGCCAGCCGGCATTCAGCATACGGCCAATCCATGTATTCATGTACAGCTCCCTGATGGGTTTGAATCAGTTCTGAATGCCCATCAACGAGGTTATTGTGATGATGCTGAGCGGCGATTCTTTGGTCTTCTCGGCTAGGCGGGCATCAGCGATCAGCAAAGGTAAACCGAGCCGTTCTGCCAGTGCGAGGTAGCAGGCGTCGTAGGCGGAGATCTGGTAGTCGCAGGCGAGGCGAAGCGCTCTGGTATGGAGTTCAAAGACCGGCGTAACAGTCAGTTCGAGCTTCTCTACTTCATTGAGCAGTTGCTCGGCAACCTTGATATCGAACTCCTGTCGTAATACGCGTTTCCAGATTACATTGGCACATTCGATGAAGAACAGGTCCGGCACGGCGATCACGCCGTATTCATCATCGAGGATACCATGTATGAACCGCACGACGAATAGTGCCTCTGCTTCCGGCAAGAGATATTTCATGAGCACGCTGGCATCTATGACGCATTGTCGCGGAACATTGCTCATCGGTCACGATCCTCTCGCAGCAATGCGACAGAGTCCACCCCATCAGGTAGGGGATGAAAAAACTTGCCGAGTTCCTCTATTTTTGCCATGGCCTGCTGGCGATGCAGCTTGCGCCGAGCGCGTACCGCCGCATCTTCCAATAGCACAAGCACTTCTGTGTTCATCGACTGATCGTTAGCCTGCGCCAGTTCCTGCACGGTCCGATATAGGGTTTCGGGAACGTTTCGGACATAAATTGTGGGCATCTCATTATCCTCCGCAATCCTATAATACCACAGAAGCAAGCAAATAATGCAAGCAGAAAATGCATCGTAAGAGAGAAGATATGAGGGTATAGAACATTTGTTCTTACTGTTTAAGGTGCAAAGTATGGGCGGGTTTTCTACAAATGGGCATTTACAATAAGCATCCTTTTTTGTAAAGTACCACTGTAAGTACGCCTGCATTGTATTTTACGAGAAAGGAGTATACTATGACAAATCGCATGGTTCGCTTCCCTGACGAGGATCTCGAAGACGTCAAGAGACTAGCTGGATTGTATGGGGTGAAGTATGATGACTTCATCCTTTGGGCCGTTCATCAAGCAATGGGCAAGCCGACAGACCCGTATATCACTTTCATGATGGCTCTAGAGAAATCGATTCGACAGCAATACAACATCACCGACTTTCCACCAGATGTAACCCGGCGGATTTTCAAAAACATTGAGGAGACGACCGAATTACGTTATCAGTATGAATCCATTACGGGAAGCGGGGACGAGAGAGCAAAGGTCAACAGAAAAATCGGAGCGATGGTCGCCATGCTGTTAGAAGCAGAAACTGCCGGTCGATCCGAACACATTGATGGGGAGTTAATCCAATCGCACGCGATGTTACGACCGAAGTCTACAATGATGTAAATACCTGGCAAACACCTGAAGGGTTAAGAGCCTGTAGACAGGTTCTTAACCCTTCACTATATCAATATATTAAATCACCCCACCGCGACTGCCGACCATCTGCTCGTTGATCAGTCCGCGGTCGTCCAGCTCCTTGAGGAAGTGCATGCGGCGCAGGGGGTGGCCGCCGCGGCGGAGGAGCATGGGGATGGCGCTACCGA
>Ga0172369_10002773_pt1 | contig 23617 bp, 19 predicted proteins | sample LakKiv25m_FD_114539 | JGI IMG/M metagenome (GOLD analysis project Ga0172369, IMG submission 114539) | Freshwater microbial communities from Kabuno Bay, South-Kivu, Congo - kab_022012_11.25m | ecosystem: Environmental > Aquatic > Freshwater > Lake | place: Democratic Republic of the Congo...
CGGGGAGGATTTAAAACTCACCAATTATTGGCAAGCTTCACAATCCGGGTTGTCAATTGAACATGCCATTGGCACGGGTGCCGCCTGTTCAAAACCTTCTTCCGCTGCTGGAGCTGCTGCAGGTGCAGTTTCCTGAGCCACTGCTGCAACCGGCGCCGCAACTGTGGTTGGTTTTACTGCATTCAGTGCGCCTGTATTAATGGTTGATTTCTCAGCAGAAGTTGCACCTAAGGCACGTAGGTAATAAGTCGTTTTCAGACCACGTAACCAAGCCATCTTGTAAGTGATGTCTAGTTTCTTACCATTTGCACCAGAGATATAAAGGTTCAGTGACTGGGCCTGATCAATCCATTTTTGACGACGTGACGCAGCATCTACAATCCAGCGTGGCTCAACTTCAAACGCAGTCGCGAAGATCGCTTTCAGCTCTTCAGGAATACGTGAAATCTTTTGTACCGAACCTTCGAAGTGTTTCAGGTCGTTGACCATTACCGCATCCCATAGGCCGCGTTCTTTCAATGCACGTACCAGGTAAGGGTTGATCACAGTGAACTCACCAGACAGGTTTGATTTCACATACAGGTTCTGGAAGGTTGGCTCAATCGATTGAGACACGCCGCAGATGTTAGAAATAGTTGCTGTTGGTGCAATGGCCATCACGTTCGAGTTACGCATACCGTCTTTTTGAACTTTGGCACGTAAAGTGTCCCAGTCCAGACGTTGGGTGCGATCAACTTCAAACATGCGCTCAGGACGGGTTTTCGCTACCAGCTCTAAAGAGTCGATTGGTAAAATACCCTGATCCCATAATGAACCTTTGAAGGTTTCATAGGTGCCACGTTCAACCGCCAGATCACTTGAGGTTTGAATTGCGTAGTAAGAAATCACTTCCATTGATTCATCAGCAAAATCAACTGCTGCATCAGAACCGTAGGCGATGCCCATTTCGTACAGTGCATCCTGGAAGCCCATGATACCCATACCTACCGGACGGTGACGCAGGTTCGAGTTTTTCGCCTGTGGTACCGCGTAGTAGTTGATGTCGATCACGTTGTCGAGCATACGTACCGCAGTTTTGATGGTACGTGCCAGTTTTTCATGATCCAGCTTGCCGCCTTGAACGTGCTGTACCAGGTTAATTGAACCCAGGTTACAGACCGCGATTTCATCTTTGCTGGTGTTCAGGGTAATTTCTGTACACAGGTTAGATGAGTGCACTACGCCCACGTGTTGTTGTGGTGAACGCAGGTTACATACGTCTTTGAATGTAATCCACGGATGGCCGGTTTCGAACAGCATCGACAGCATTTTGCGCCATAAGTCTTTGGCACGTATTTTCTTGTGCAGCAGGTTCTGTTCTTTCGCTACCGCTTCGTAATGTGTATAGCGTTCAGTGAAGGCCTGACCAGTCAGATCATGCAGGTCTGGTGTTTCAGATGGCGTGAACAGGGTCCATTCAGCATCTTCAAACACACGTTGCATAAACAGGTCAGGAACCCAGTTGGCTGTGTTCATGTCATGGGTACGACGACGGTCATCACCGGTGTTCTTACGCAGTTCCAGGAATTCTTCGATGTCTAAGTGCCAGGTTTCAAGATAGGCACACACCGCACCTTTACGCTTACCACCCTGGTTCACCGCAACCGCAGTATCGTTTGCGACTTTCAGGAACGGTACCACACCTTGTGATTTACCGTTGGTCCCTTTGATGTAAGAGTTCAGGGCACGAACTGGAGTCCAGTCATTACCTAAACCGCCTGCCCATTTAGACAGCATTGCGTTATCACGCATTGCGCCATAAATATCGTACAGGTCATCACCAATGGTGGTGAGGTAACAGCTAGATAACTGCGGACGTAGCGTACCTGAGTTAAACAGGGTCGGCGTAGAAGCCATGTAGTCGAAGCTCGACAACAAGTTATAGAACTCAATTGCACGTTCTTCTTTGTTGTCTTCGTTCAGCGCCAGACCCATAGAAACGCGCATGAAGAACAATTGCGGCAATTCGAAACGGATACCATCTTTATGGATGAAGTAACGGTCGAATAATGTCTGTAAACCAAGATACGTAAACTGGTTAGAACGTTCTGGCTGAATGGCAGCGGCCAGTTTTGCCAGATCGAAGTTCAGCAGGTCTTCTGACAGCAGCTCCAGCTCGATACCTTTTTTCAGGAAGGTTTCCAGAGCTTCGCCTTCAGGGGTTTCTACTGGTAGACCCAGGAACTCCAGGCCTGTTGCCACTAAGTCATTACACAGCAGGCGCGCAGTAACGTAAGTATAGTTTGGTTCCTGTTCAATACGGGTACGCGTCGCCATCATCATGGTGGTTGAGATGTCTGACTCTTTTACGCCGTTGTACAGGTTTTTCACGGTTTCATCGACAATGGCCTGAACATCAATGCCTTCAAGACCTTCAGCTGCAGTGGTGACGGTTGCTGTCAATGCACTTAAATCCAGTGGCTTTAACTGGCCCTGGCTGTCAGTGATCTGTAAGGTCGGGTGATGGTTGGCACCCATCTGCTTACGTGCTTCAGAACGTTGTTCGCGATAGATGACATAAGCACGAGCAACTTTCTGTTCGCCTGTACGCATAAGCGCAAGCTCAACCTGGTCCTGAATTTCTTCAATGTGAATGGTGCCGCCTGATGGTAAACGACGCTTAAACGTGTTCAGAACCATTTCAGTCAGTTGTTCGATACGGTCATGAATACGGCTGGAATCGGCGCTTTGCTGACCTTCAACCGCCAGGAAAGCTTTACCAATCGCTACAGAGATTTTTTCTGCATCGAAAGGGGCCACTTCACCGGTGCGTTTAATCACCTGAAGTTGACCGGGTGTGGATGTGATTACGCTCATGTCAGCATAGCTCCATTGTCATCTATTGTTATGTTTATAGACCATTGAACCGGGCAAAAAATAGGCCACAGTGTTTGAGGAATAAACACAAGACTTAGTGGTTTAAAATTGAATTGAACACAAGATACGGGAAATTTTAGGGTAGATCAATATTGACTTTTCTTTAAAATTTTTGGCGTTTTTGGGATAAAATCTTTTGCAAAAAAATCCCCGATTTGTCCATTCGGCTATAAGCCTTATCGGACAAGGGCATAGCATAACAAAGCCGGCATAATCTGCTTATAGATAAACTTGTGGATAACTAAAAATCTCTTTGAACAGTCAGTCACATTCTGATCAATGGCCAAAAGCTGCAAAAAAATTGTACATTTTAAAAAGATTTATGTTGTTGAATTCATGGAATTCAGTTAAAAAGAGAAAAGTATAAGGAATTCAATAATTAATAAAAATATAACAAAAAGCTACTTTGATGTATCAGTTTAGTGAATAGCATCTTGTTTACAATGTAAACGTGTGTATATTGCAGAATATATTTCGACGTATCTCCCGGATTTTAAAAGGATAGAATACGTTTAATCAAATAAAGGGGCAGTTCATGAGCCAAGAAGAAAAGTTACCAAAAATTTTAATTGTTGAAGATGATGAGCGTCTGGCACGTTTAACCCAGGAATACCTGATCCGTAACGGACTGGAAGTGGGCGTCGAGCCAGATGGTAACCGCGCCATCCGCCGTATTATCGCGGAGCAACCAGATTTAGTGGTGCTGGATGTAATGCTGCCGGGTGCAGACGGTTTAACCATTTGCCGCGAGGTTCGTCCACATTATCATCAACCGATTCTGATGCTCACTGCACGTACTGAAGATATGGATCAGGTTCTGGGTCTGGAAATGGGGGCAGATGACTATGTCGCCAAGCCGGTTCAGCCACGTGTTCTGCTGGCGCGTATTCGTGCCTTGCTGCGCCGTACTGACAAAGCCCCTGAAGATGAAGTGGCACAGCGTATCGAATTTGATGACCTGGTCATCGACAATGGCGGCCGCTCGGTAACCTTGAATGGTGAACTGGTCGATTTCACTAGTGCAGAATATGACCTGCTCTGGTTACTGGCTTCGAATGCCGGCCGTATCCTGTCGCGTGAAGATATTTTCGAGCGTCTGCGCGGGATTGAATATGACGGTCAGGACCGTTCAATTGATGTACGTATTTCGCGCATCCGTCCAAAAATTGGCGATGACCCGGAAAATCCAAAGCGTATTAAAACTGTACGTAGCAAAGGATACTTATTTGTCAAAGAAACGAATGGTATATAATCGTCGCGCGTATCTGAGATAGGACGGTTTTTCGTGTTCAAACACAGCATATTCTTGCGGATTTATGCAGGATTGGTGATTCTGGTGGCATTGGTGGCCGTGTTTGGCTATCTGCTGGTTCAGATCATTAACTATCAGCGCGCGCAAGAATATCGTGAATCCCTGACCGATGGTATGGCCTATATCATTAGTGAAGGGGTGGCGCGACAACCCAATGAGCAGCAAAAGCAGGACTGGATTTCAGATGCCTCGGATTTGCTGGAACTGCCCATCTATTATATTGCTGCCGATAAGGTCGAGCTGTCACGGGCCGAACTGAAACGGATTAAAGAGCGCAAGGCTGCGGTACGTTACGATGCAGAAACGACCACAGCCTATATTATTATGGCCCTGAAAAATGACCCGGAACATTATCTGTATATCAAGGCCGATGAAATTACCGAACGGCAAATGAAGGCATTGCCGATCTTTATTCTGGATTATTTGGTCTATTTCCCGGGACAGGAAAAAGAATATCTGGCCCGTATCCAGGATCAGTTTTCTTATCCTATCGACATTCAGAACATTGCCGATTTACCGCTCGACTCCGAGCAAATTGGCCGTTTAAGGCTGGACCACAGCATTATCCTGTATCGGGATAATGCCAGCGTACGTGGCACCACCATCTCCATTATTTCACCAATGCCGAACTCACCGTCCGAGGTGCTGGTACTTGGTCCGGTTCCGCTGTTTAACTGGATGCCATTCCAGTTGGCGGCCGGGATTACCTTGCTAAGTCTGTTTATTCTGAGTCTGGGCATTTATGGCCTGATTCTGCCGATGCAGCGCAAAATCCGTGAAGTAAATTTCGCCCTGAACCGCATGAAAACCGGCGATTTAAATCTGCGTTTACCCATTGATGGTTCAGATGAAATGGCCAGTCTGGCCTCCAGCTATAATAGCATGTCCGATCATATCCAGCGTTTGATTGAAGCCCAGCGCGAGCTGATGCGCGCGGTATCGCATGAACTGCGTACCCCGGTGGCGCGGATTCGTTTTGGTATGGAAATGCTGGCCGAAGAAGATGATTACGAATACCGGATTCAGCAGCTGGACATGATTGATAAAGACATTGAAGCACTGAATACCCTGATTGACGAGATCATGACCTATGCCAAACTGGAGCAGGGTATGCCATCGTTAGAAATTGAAAAAGTGGTGCTGTTTGATGTGCTGGATCAGGTGGTCAATGAAACCGATGCCCTGAAAACCGGTAAGGACATCCAGCTGCAAACCATGTCGACCAGTCTGGAAGTTGATGCCGAGCGCCGTTATTTACACCGCGTGGTACAGAACTTGGTCGGGAATGCGGTGCGTTATTGTGACCACAAGGTACTGGTCAGTGGTGGCGTGACTGCACAAGGCGTGGCTTATGTTTGTGTGGAAGATGATGGGCCGGGCATTCCTGAAGAAGACCGGAGCCGCGTATTTGAAGCCTTTGCCCGTTTAGATGACAGCCGGACCCGTGCCTCTGGGGGGTATGGTTTAGGCCTGTCGATTGTTAGCCGGATTGCCTACTGGTTTGGCGGCAAGATTGAGGTGGATCAGAGCACGACTTTGGGCGGTGCGCGTTTTATTATGTCTTGGCCGGCGCAGCGCTTTAGCAAGTCGCGTAAAAAGCAGGGCAATAAAGAAGGGCTGGAATCTTAAACGCTGCTTCAAAGATTCAGCTAAAGCGCAGTAAACAAGGGTCGCTTGCTGTTCTTTGCTGGGAGAGTTGGGTCAGAGATTGTCAGCCATTGTCACCATCCAAAATGGTCCGCGTACTCTCTTTCTGTCCAGTCTTTGAATTGATCAATTGAGTTGCTAAAAAAATAGCCAGTGATGTCACTGGCTATTTTTTTGCATGGAGCAATTATTGAGTCTGTTCTTTGTACAAGCGGTCTGCTTCATCAAAACGCTCAGTAATGCTGCTGCTTGGCGCTTTGCCCAGCAAGCTCACCACAATAATGGCAATGAACGAGCAGACAAAGCCCGGAATAATTTCATAGATACCGGTATCGCCCCAGACATTTTTCCAGAGAATCACCATCACCGCACCAACGATCATGCCGGCCAGCGCGCCATTTAAAGTCATGCGTTTCCAGAATAAAGACAAAATAATCAGTGGACCAAAAGCGGCACCAAAACCAGCCCAGGCATAAGCCACCAGGCCCAGTACTTTCGATTCAGGGTTACCGGCCATCCAGATTGCCAGCAGGGCAATCAGTAACACCATTAAACGGCCAACCCAGACCAGCTCTTTTTGTGAGGCAGATTTACGCAGGAACGATTTATAAAAGTCTTCAGTTAGGGTACTTGAACACACCAGCAGCTGACAGCTTAGGGTACTCATCACCGCAGCCAGAATTGCTGCCAGTACAATACCAGCCACCCACGGGTTAAACAGGATTTTGGTCAGCTCCATAAACACGGTTTCAGGATTGGCATTCACCACACCGGCCAGTTCCGGATGTTGCTGGAAGTAGGCAATACCAAAGAAGCCAGCCGCCACGGCACCGCCTAAACACAGGATCATCCAGGTCATGCCAATACGGCGTGCATTTGGAATTGATTTCACCGAATCGGCCGCCATGAAGCGCACCAGAATATGTGGTTGACCGAAATAACCCAGGCCCCAGGCCAGTAACGAGATAATCGCAACCATACTTAAATCACCGACCAGATTCATGGCTTGCGGACGCGCAGCTTCCAGTGCCAGCGTCACTTGAGATAAATCAGAAAAGGTCAGCAGGGTGACAATTGGGGTCAGGATCAAGGCAAAGATCATCAGGCCAGCCTGAATGGTGTCTGTCCAGGACACCGCCAAGAAGCCGCCAATAAAAACATAGCTGATGGTGGCAATGGCACTGATCCATAAGGCCGTGCTATACGACATTTCAAACATGCTTTCGAACAAGCGCGCACCAGCCACCATGCCTGAAGCACAGTAAATCGCAAAAAAAATCAGAATCACAAAGGCCGATACAATACGCAGCACTTTTTTCCGGTCATTAAAGCGATTGGAGAAATAATCCGGTAAGGTCAGGGCATTGTGCTGCACTTCGGTATGTACCCGTAAGCGGCCCGCGACCAGTAACCAGTTCAGCCAGGCACCAATAATCAGACCAATGGCAATCCACACCTCAGATAAACCGGACAGATAAATTGCTCCCGGTAAACCCATCAATAACCAGCCACTCATATCCGATGCGCCAGCAGACAGGGCCGTGACAAAGCTGCCTAAACGGCGGCCACCCAGAATATAGTCTGAAAAGTTGGTGGTTGCGCGATAGGCCATCAGACCAATCGCGATCATGGCGACAATATAAAACAGAAAGGTGATTAAGGTCGGATTTAGGGAGCTCATACGGTATCCATATAGTATGTTGGACAGTAAAGGACTTATGGCCTCAATGCGTTCCATGCAAATTCTTGATGGATACTCACAAGTCCTGAAAGATTCAAAAAATGAAGGCGAAATTTAACCATAATTTTGTATGAAATACTGATTTTTCTTTCAGGCAATAAAAATAGACAGCATCCAGGCTGTCTATTTTTGGCTAAAAAGGTGCTTAGTTTTGTCGGCCCATGACCCCACGAATGGTATTCAGAATATCGGCCGGTAATACCACCGTCTTGGCATTTGGCGACTTCGACATATCTTGCATGGCTTTCACATATTGTTCACCAAGCAGATAGGCCACCGGAATTTCTTTATCGCCGACTGCTGTCGTGACCATTTCAATGGCACGTTGTGAGGCTTCGGCCAGCACCACTTGTGCTTCGGCATCACGGCGTGAAGCTTCAAGACGACCTTCGGCTTCCAGAATGGCCGCCTGTTTTTCACCATCGGCTTTGGTTACGGTGGCTCGACGTTGACGTTCTGCTGCAGCCTGTTCTTCCATTGCTGATTGCATTGTATTCGATGGTTTAATATCTTGAATTTCAACGGTTTTAAGGGTAATGCCCCAGTCCGCAATATCATCTGAAATCGAGGCTTTTAAACGTGCCTTAATATGGTCACGTGAAGACAGCGCATCATCCAGATCCATTTCACCGACAATAGAACGCAACGAGGTTTGTACCAGGTTCTGAATGGCCCAAGAATAGTTTTCAATCCCGTACACCGCTTTTTCTGGTGTGGTCAGGTTAATGTAGGCCACCGCGTTCATCAGCAGGACGGCGTTATCGCGGCTGATGACTTCCTGAGATGGAATGTCCAGTACAATGTCTTTGGTGGTGACTTTATAGGCCACTTCATCGACATAGGGAATCACGAAGTTCAGACCCGGACTTAGGGTGGTGTGGTATTTACCCAAACGTTGCACAATCCATTTATAGCCTTGTGGAACAATACGCACCCCTTTAAAAATGGTGATGGCCACAAAGGCCAGCAGGGCTAAAACAATAATGGAGCCAGCATTCATTTTATATTACTCACTGTTTTTCGTTGTCATTATTCAGGCTGTGCAACTGCACAACCAGATCATTGCCAAGAATATCGACCACACGCACACGATCACCGACCTGCACTGGACTCAGAGTGCGGCAGTTCCATTCATCAGAACCGAGCACCGGCATCGGAAAACGGACTTTCACTTCGTCATGCTCCAGATTAGTCTGGATGACCATGCCAATCTGGCCGATGGTGGCTTCACGTGACAGGCCGGCTTTGGTTTTATCAATCGACAGCGGTTTAATAAATTTAAACCAGAGCAGGGTACACAGCACCGATAAAATGATCCACATTACCAGCTGCGTGGTGGTGCCCATCATCGGGAACAGCAGATATAAAACACCCACCATCAGCGCGCCCACGCCAAACCAGAGTGCAGCAAAAGCCGGCAGCAGCAGCTCGGAAAGAATCAGCAAAATGCCTAAAACAAACCAGTGCCAAGGTTCAAGAACAAATTCCATACATCGACTCGTCGCGAATGATTGTAAAAAGAATCATTGATATAGATCAATCTGTATGCTGTTCAATGTAGCAGATGAGAACCGACTTGGATATGAAAAAATCCCCGATGTTAAAATTTGGCTTTGGGTGGTGGTGCCAAAGCGGCCGGAGATTTTTTAAAATCGCTGATGGCTTTTTCAATGGCGCGGATTTTCAGCTGGGCAGCTTTTTCACCTTCTAAAATGGTCTGGTTGCTGGCTTGTAAATCCAGTGTGCCAATATGACCGACTTTGGGCTGAATCACCACATTGGCCTGGCGCAGTTCTTCATGAATACTCTGCTGGCCCATAATGTTGATAGTCTGATCGAGCAAGCCCCACATATTCAGAGGCGTATTGCCGGTTGGACGTGCGGAAATATCCACTGCAATCACCAGATCAGCGCCCATATCTTTGGCGGTTTTGACCGGAATCGGGCTGACCAGACCACCATCGACATATTTGGTGCCAGCAATAGTCGCCGGCACAAACACATTCGGAATACTGCAGGAAGCACGTACCGCCTGACCGGCATTGCCTTTAATAAAATCGGCTTTAAGGCCATTGTCCAGACGGGTGGCGACCGCAGCAAAGCGAATCGGGAACTGCTGGATAGCTTTGTTACCGACCTGCTGATTGACATAGTCCTGCAGTTTCTGGCCCAGCACAAAGCCCTGACGGTTTAGGGTTAAATCGCGAATATCAGATTCTTTAAAGTTCAGGGCCAGTTGCTGTAACTGATACGGTGATTTACCACTGGCATAAAGACTGCCGACAAAACTGCCGGCACTGGTGCCGGTCACAATTTTCGGTTTAATGCCGTGTGATTCCAAAACTTTCAGTACGCCAATATGGGCAAAACCTTTGGCACCGCCACCCCCTAAGGCAATGGCCACCACTGGTTCACGCGCCTGAATGGGCGTCGGAGTCACTGGCGTTTGTACCGCCCGATCACAGCCGGAAAGTGCCAGTAGCAATAGGCCAGCGGTCGAAAATTGTAGTAATTTCATGATTCGATAGGAGATTAATTCAACAAAATATGCGCACATCTCAGCAAAAAAATACGGTTTTGGCTAGTCTTTGGGCCAGCGTTTTTGTAACGGCTTGGCCAGCCAGTGCGGATTTTTGGCAGAAAACTTGCCTTCATAGTGCTGATAAATCGCGTCTAAATCCTGTTTATAATGCCCAGTCGGATGAAACACACCGAGAATATGAATGGTCTTGTGCGCATAATCAAAAGAAAACATCACAATCGGAATTTGTGCGCCATAGGCAATATGATAGAAACCGCTACGAATCTGCTCGGCCTGTTTGCGCGTGCCTTCTGGCGCCATGCCGACCCAGATCTGTTCGCGTTGCCGGATAATTTCAATAATCTGCTGGGTATGGCCTTGCGGCGCATGGCGAATTACCGGCACTACGCCAATCCATTCCAGCAGCGGTTTTAACGGTGTATCAAACAGGGTATGTTTGCCAAAAATGGTGACTTTCAGACCCAGTCCGAGCAGAGCAGCGAAGCCATGCCAGGCATCAATATTGGAGGTATGCGGGGATATAATTGCCACCGCTTTGGGAAGGTTGGGAAATTCGCCTTTCAGTTGCCAGCCTTGGGCCAAAAAGAGCGATTTAAAAAAGCCTCGACTCAGGGCGCTGCCGCGGCCAGGCACCTGATCAGGTAAAACAGGAAATTGCTTGGTCATTGTTTTTATGTATTATCCTACTGAAACTCAGCCAAGTTTTACAAAATATTGCGACTTTATTCAATGGGGATGCAGAGCAAAAATACGCTTTCTTTTGAGCAGTTTTGCCTGGAGCCATCCGCTTGGCCTGAAATAAAAAGGAATGTCCGCTGCTATGCCGAATCTTTATCTGTTGCTGTTTTCCCTGTATTGGGCGCAAGGTCTGCCGGTGGGCTTTATGACCCATGCCTTGCCGGTGATCTTACGGGCGCAAGGGGTATCACTGGCACATATTGGCGGTTTTGGTCTGTTAATGTTGCCCTGGTCGATTAAAATTTTCTGGGCGCCGTGGGTGGACCGCTTTGGCTGCAGCGCTCAGGGCCATTACCGTTCCTGGATTATTCCGACCCAGCTGCTGAGTGTCGTGGTGTTAATCGGGCTGTCATTTATCCCGATTCAGGTATTGAATGAACCGCTGTATTTGTTTGGCTTTTTTGTCGGGCTGTTGTTGATGAATCTGGTTGGGGCCACGCAGGATATTGCCACCGACGGGCTGGCGGTGAATATTTTAACTGGCCAGCAGCAGCACTGGGGCAATACCTTTCAGGTGATTGGTTCACGGCTGGGCTTTATTGTCGGCGGGGGTGCCATGCTCTGGGCTCTGGACTGGCTGCACTGGCAGGCCACGTTCCTGATACTGGCGTTACTGGTATTTTTAAATACCTTGCCAATTTTGCTGTATCGCGAACCGCAACATGCAGCCAAAACAGCGCAGAAGACCACGCCTTTTTCCTGGCAGGCCGTGCGTCAGTATCTGGGTTATTTTCGCCAGAGCCGCAGCTTGGCATTGTGGTTATGGGTGCTGCTCAGTTTTAAGATTGCCGATGGCTTATCAGGCCCACTACTCAAACCGTTAATGGTCGATTTGGGCTTAAGTTTTTCCCAGATTGGTATTTATGTGACCATGCTGGGGGCGTTTGCCGCGTTACTGGGTGCAGGTGTGGCCGGCTTATTGCTCCGGGTGATGTCACGTGCTCGGGCTTTAGTGCTGTTTTCAGTGTTGAAAGTGCTGGCTTTAGCCGCCTATAGCTGGCTGGCCTATCAGTATGAACAGCAGCAGGCGGTAGCATTATGGCTGATTTATCTGATTAATGCGCTGGAAGATGGTATTTCGGCGATGCTGCTGGTGGTGATGCTCACTTTGGTGATGCACTATAGCCGCAAACAGCTGGCCGGCACCGATTTTACTTTTCAGGTGGCGCTGATGGCTACCGTCAGCGGTGGACTGTATAGCCTCAGCGGTATACTGGGAGATCAGCTTGGTTATGCACGCTATTTAATGATGATTAGCGGGATTGCGCTGCTGTGTCTGCTTCCGATTCTGGTTTGGGCCAGAAGCCTGCCCAAAGATGAGGCGCTTCAGCACAAATAAACCCTTACAAAAGAAAAAAAGCGATCCTGGAGGGAATCGCTGGAGTCGTAACTGGTTTATTAAAAATAATGGCCTTCCACCTTGACCCACAGCCGTTTGCTGAATGAATAGTGGCTGTGCTGATGTTATACAGTGAGGAGGGCACTTTCTTGGAATTGACCCTGATATGGGCGGTAGAGGTGTGCGATCCCGATGACAAACAGTGTAGTGGCTGTTTATGACATATTTAAGACAGATGCAGGTGCTGACGTGCAGACTGTCGAATTCCTGTTCAATCAACTCATAGATCAAAGCTCCTGATCAGAAAGACTGACTTTTGAATAAGCAAGATGCTCATCAGCTGGTTTGATTGAGTCACTTCGTTCTATAAGGAGCCGTGAGATCAACTCGTCAATGACAAGTGGCGTCGGCTAAATCACAACGTCAATCATGCTTCATGCTGGTGCAGCTAAAATTCGAGGCCAATCCATCCCGGTAGAAAACTTAACATACCTAGTAAGACCGCGAAAATTCCATGCTAAAGCTGAGCTAAAAAATTGGCCAGCGCCAGCAGAATTGCTGATTTACTTCTTCAATGCTCCATATTGTTGCCGGTTGATTCCAGCAAAGCGTCATCAGTTTTATAAGTCGCTGATCCAGCAGCCAGAAATCTGTTAGTACCGGACTTATAAAAAAGCATCACCATCGAACTGAAAATCAATGTGGGTTTGGCGGCAACGCCGTGATTAATCAGTACAACTTGATAAGTCGATGCACCGGACAAGTCATTATCAGGCCATCAGACTAAATTGCAGCGCTCAAAAACCGCTTCAATCAGATACAAAAGCAATAAACAGTTGGAAGATTTGGTTTTGTCCTGCGGGCGCAGGTTACGGATCATCAAGGCTCTTTTGATGAAGTGTTTTCAAGGTTGAAGAATGAAACGGAGTATTTTTGCAGCGACTGCACTTTTGAGTATGAATATGGCTTTTGCTGCCGAGGGCAGTCATTTTGACTGGAGCTATGCGGCACAGACTGCGCCGGATAAATGGAGCCAGTTAAAACCGGAATATCAGGCCTGCGCTGGCATGAATCAGGCGCCCATTAATATTGCTCAGACCACACCGGCGCAGTTGCCGCCGTTAAAACTGAATTATGCGGCCAAGGCTAAAACCATTGTGAATAACCAGCACACGGTTCAGGTCAATTTTGAACAGGGGAATCATTTGGAACTGGATCAGAAAGTCTTTGAACTCAAGCAGTTCCATTTGCATAGTCCAAGTGAAAATACCATTCAGGGACAAAATTTTGCAATGGAGATGCATCTGGTACATGCCACACCTGCGGGAGAACTGGCGGTGCTGGCAATCATGTTTCAGGAAGGTCAGGAAAACCCGAAGCTGAAGCAGCTGTGGCAGGAGTTACCGCAGCAGGCCGGTGAGGCCATTACATTAAACCATCAAGATGTGGCAGCAGCATTTTTACCGGAGCAACGGGATTATTATCGTTTTAACGGCTCTTTAACTACGCCGCCGTGTACTGAAGGCGTGCGCTGGATTGTCTTCAAGCAGATTCAGCAGGCCTCGCGACAGCAGATTCAGGCTTTTTCACAGCTGATGGAACATCCGAATAACCGTCCGGTACAGCCGACTAATGCGCGTCTGGTGCTGGAATAATCGAGTACGAAAAAAGCAGATCATTTGATCTGCTTTTTGATTGTGTTTGACTGTATATAGATTAATGCAGGATTTTATCCAGGAACTGCTGGGCACGTTCACCGCGCTGGGTATTAAAGAATTCATCTTTGGTGCAGTCTTCGACAATTTTACCCTGATCCATAAAAATCACCCGGTTGGCGACCTGGCGGGCAAAGCCCATTTCATGGGTTACGCACATCATGGTCATGCCTTCACGCGCCAGCTCGACCATTACGTCCAGCACTTCGGTAATCATTTCCGGATCCAGCGCCGAGGTTGGTTCATCAAACAGCATGGCAATCGGGTCCATACTTAAGGCGCGGGCAATGGCAACCCGCTGCTGCTGCCCACCAGAGAGTTGCGCCGGAAACTTGTTGGCCTGTGAACTTAAACCAACCCGATCCAGATAGGCCAGCCCTTTCTGTTTGGCTTCAGCTTCCGAGCGGCCCAGTACCTTGACCTGGGCGATGGTCAGGTTTTCGGTAATGCTTAAATGCGGAAACAGCTCGAAATGCTGGAACACCATGCCGACGCGACTGCGCAGTTTGTTCAGATTGGTTTTCGGATCGCTAATTGAAATCCCATCAACCAGAATCTGGCCTTTTTGAAACGGTTCCAGACCATTTACGGTTTTAATCAAGGTCGATTTTCCCGAACCCGATGGTCCACATACTACCACCACTTCCCCCTGACGAATCTGGGTACTGCAATCGGTCAGGACCTGAAAATCCTTATACCATTTGCTGACATTCTGGAGGTCAATCATAATCTTGGGTTCGGTCATACCGTCAGCCTCCTTTGTAGTTTTTTCACTGCATAGGTGGCGATTAAACTCACGCTAAAATACACCAGCCCGGCAAATAGAATATATTGGGTCAGCAGCGCCATTAAATCGCCGCGGACATAATTGGTACGGAAGAAATCCAGCAGGCCAATGGCATAAACCATGGTGGAATCCTGAAACAGGATGATGGTCTGTTGCAGCAGCAGCGGGGTCATTTTGCGAAAGGCCTGCGGCAAAATAATCAGCCGCATCGACTGGCCATAAGTCATGCCCAGCGCATAGGCAGCCGCAGTCTGGCCTTTGGGAATGGACTGAATCCCGGCACGGACAATTTCGGAAAAGTAGGCCGCCTCAAACAGCATAAAGGCCACGATACTCGACACCAGTGCGGTATCAATGGTCAGGTAATTCCCGGTGAGTGCGGTATAGAAAAACGGTACTGCAAAATAGAACCACATTAGCACCAGCAGAAGGGGAATCGAGCGGAACAGATTGACATAGCCTTGTGCAAACAGATTCAGTACGCGAATAGAAGACAGGCGCATTAACGCCAGCAGGGTGCCAATCAGAATACCGCCAATGGTCGCCATGACCAGCACTTTTAAGGTAATGGTAAAACCATGCCATAGCGCCGGCCCGGACAGTTGTAAATCATTTAAAAATGCAGTGAGCCATTCCATTATTTTTCTCCTGCAATCAGGCCGGGAACACGTAAACGTTTTTCCAGCAGGTTCATGCCCTGAATCAGGCAAATATTAATCACAATAAAAATAACGGTGACAATGGTATAAATTTCAATGGTGTTTTGCGTGTACTCACTGATGGTTTTCATTTGCGAGATAATTTCAGCCACCCCGACCAGAGAGGCAACCGAGGTGTTTTTAACGCAGTTGGTCAGCTCCGAGCTTAACGGCGGCAAAATGGTACGAAATGACTGCGGCAAAATTACATAGCGATATAACTGCGCGGTACTAAAACCCATGGCATAGCCGGCATTGATCTGTCCGCGTGGCAGGGCTTCAATACCGGTGCGCACCTGTTCACAGACCCGTGCCGCGGTAAACAGTCCCAGCCCGATACTGGCTGAAATCAGCGCTGAAGTATGCGCGCCTAGATCATTCATCCACCAGCTTTTAATCGGCGCTGGCAGGAAATTGGGCACCACATAGAACCAGATAAACAGCTGGATCAGCAGCGGTACATTACGAAAAATGGTGACATAGGCGGTGCCAATCGTGCGGGCGGTTTTGCTGGGCAGGGTTCGCATAATCCCCAAAATGCTGCCCAGTAGCATGGCAATACTCCAGGCCACAATGGCAATCACCAGCAGCCAGCCCAGACCGGCGAGAATCCAGTGCAGATAGGTACTGTCGCCAATGCCGGTCGACTGAAACAGGACACCCCAGTTCCAACTATAATTCATACGTCCTCCTCAAAAACTCAGGTAAAGCATCCGTGTTTACCTGAGCCGGTTTATGTTGGAGTGTTACTGATCACGATCGTGCGGATTGGCAATCAGGTCTTTCAGCTGATCGGACATTTCAAAGTTCAGGTTGATGTTTTTCGGTGGAATTGGCTGCTGGAACCATTTGTTATACATCTGGTTAATTTCACCCGAGCTATAGGTGGCTTTAATGGCATCATCTACCACCTGTTTAAATTCAGCATCGCCTTTACGCAGCATACAGCCGTAAATTTCCTGAATTGGCGCCGTACCGACAATCACCCATTTGTCTGGATCGGTGGCTTTGGATTTTTCACCGGCCAGCAGAATATCATCCATCATAAAGGCAGCGGCGCGGCCACTTTGTAGCATCAGGAACGATTCGGCATGGTCTTTGGCTGAAATAATTTCGCCAATACCGAGTTCTTTTTCATGCTGGCGGATATAACGCTCAGAGGTGGTGCCGGCGGTGGTGACCAGTTTCTTGCCTTTTAAGTCAGCAAAATCCTGAATACCGGAATCTTTGGCAGTCAGTAAACGTGAACCCACCTGGAAGAAACCGACCGAGAAAGCGACTTGCTGCTGGCGTTCCTGATTGTTGGTGGTCGAGCCACACTCTAAATCGACCGTCCCGTTAGAGACCAGTGGAATCCGGTTCTGGCTGGTAACCAGGTTGTAGCGGATTTTCAGATCTGGCATCTCCAGTTTCTGTTTTAGCGCTTCCACCACTTTCAGTTGCAGGTCATGCGCATAACCGACCGGCTGATTTGGTGTATCGGCAATATAGGAGAAGGGAATGGATGAGTCGCGATAACCCAGCACAATGGTGCCGGACTTTTTGATTTTCTATAAGGTGCCCGAACTCGAGGCAGCGGCATTGGTGTTGCTATTGGCATCAGCTGGAGCTTTATTGTCACTACAAGCACTGAGGCCAAGCATGAATGCGCTGGCACAAAACAGGGAGGTGAGGGTGCGTTTAGAGGTCATGTACAAAACTCCTTTTGTATTGATTATTGGTCATTTGCTGTTATTCATGGCAATTCCAATCCTGGAACTGATTTATCAGGTAATGAGGCAAATGAGATTGTTTTAATTATCTCTGCACAACGGCATAGCTTCATCTTAAGCGAGATTTCCAACATTGCTCAAGCGAAATTTTTAACCGTTTTGTTAATGATAAATCGTTATGAAATAACCACTTTTTAGATAAATAGCAGCAAAAAGCATGAATAAAATACAGCAGGAACTGTGCCAGTCTTGGGCCATTAAAGACCAAGATATGACCAAAGTTGAGATAAAAAGTTAGGCGAAGGTAGATGAACCGGCACAGAGATTTAAAACACGCGATTAATCTACCCGCAGGGTATTGATGGCTTCAGTCCAGTGACAGCTGTCACAACGCGGGCAGATCTGCTCGGCACTTTGCAAAAAATCGGTATAGCCACAGTATACGCAGGCGTAATAGGTATGCGGTTTGACTTCGGTAATTTCCTGACAGGCTTTGGGAAACAGGGGCAAACCGTAACGCACCTGATCATTGGAGAAAAACAGGATGCTGAACTTGCCATCATTTTCGAGTAAACCGACCCGTACCTGTCCCAGATGTTCGACCCCTTGCTGGCGCATTTCGGCAAAGAATTCATCGTGCGACATTTTACCGCGTTTAATCTTTTCTAAGACCAGCTCGCCATCTTCTACAATATACAGCGATTTACCTTCAATCAAATCTTCAAAGGGTTGGTATTTCATCATGAGCCATGTGGTCAGGCGATACATCCCAATCACCACAGTCATCACCACTAAGGCATGTACCAAAGGTAAATCTTCAGTGAACATGGGGTCGCCTGCAATAGAACCGAGCGATAAAATAATGGCCAATTCAAAAATGGAAAGCTGGCGTACTCCGCGTTTTCCTGTAAGGCGCAAAAATAGAATAATCATGCCAAACATGAGTGCTGCACGAATCATTAATTCTGCAACAAATGTCCATGTGGTGTCGTGAATGAAGATGGTGAACCAATCCATGTGAATGTCCTTTTTATAATGTGTTGGTCTTTGTTGATACTATGCATGAACTGCGGCGGCTGAATGTTTATAGTTGCGTAATGAACTGCAATGATTTGAGTGACTTGGTTAAAAGCGTGAGTTAGAAAGGGTCGGAAGATAAGAATAAGCTACAGAAGCTTTACGGTCGGGATGAGATGAGCAAGTGATTTAAAGCTGTCAAAATATTTAATAATGAAGCTTGCCTCCCCTTGTAGGAAAGAACATTGCTTATCGACTTCTGGTGCATACCTGCTAAGATAAATTTTCCTTTTTCAATTTTATAAATATAAAGAGTTAATAAGAAATGAGTTTATTCGTGATTTTGGCGTTTATTTTCATCGCACTATCATTTGTCGCTTTCAAATTATTTCAACCTAAACAGAGTCATCAGCATGTAATTGCAGCAGACCAACAAAATGATGAAGTTAAAAGCAGGCCGGGTTTTGTAAAAGTTGATTTATTAGATGTGAATCAATTGGATTTGTCATTGACACATGATGGATTTAATAATTTCAAATATAAAAACTATATCAATCAAATAAATACCGTGCATTTTCCTAAAAATAGTCGGTATTGTTATTACCACTGTAATCTCGGCACACAAGAAAATGAAAGGGAAGAAAGAAGAATTACACTTCATCTCCAACTCAATGAAAAACAAATCACTTTTTTAAAAGTATTTGATATTGAATTGAAGGAAACTAATGAGAAAATTAATGGGATTACATTTGAGGTTGAATGCTCAAATTCGAAAGTATCTTTAGAAAAAGCATTTAATGATTACCAACACTTGATGAAAGAGTTGCTTGATTTTGGATGTCAGAATTATTTTGGTTTAGCTGAACCCCGTTTTAAAAAAGAGCAATATCTTAAATTGTTAGAGTCAGGGGATTATCATGCTATTGCACCTGATTTAATCCAGTTTGATGAGTTCAAAGCAGTTTTTCATGCAAAAGATTTTTCAAGTTTAGACAGTTATTTTTACTGTGGGGATTTTACCATTTATATTTGTTATAACCGTGATTATTCTGCATCTTTCGAAATAGATTATGCTGGCACAGTTGAAGATTTTTTAAGCTTCTTTGGCCATGATGATCTTTATCTGGATCAATTGTCTTTAGAAGAAAAACAGGTCAAATTAAATCAGGCTTTAGAAGAATACCAAGACGCTAGAGCACTTGAAGAGCAAGAAGCCAAAGCAAAGGGTTTTATGATAGATGAAGAATATAGAGACCCTTTTAAGCGTTTTAAAATTTAATCATAAAAAATGAAAATAGATCCCCAACTATTAGAACTCGCCAAATCTATGCGCCATACAGCCACCGATACAGAAAACCTGATGTGGCAAATCCTTCGTGCCAAACGCTTTATGGCGCTCAAATTTAGACGTCAGCAGGTCATTGAACCGTATATTGTAGATTTTTACTGTCATGAAATTGGTTTAGTGATTGAGTTGGGTGGCAGTCAGCATGGAATGGATGATGCGATTGAATATGATGCTGAATGGACTATATTTTATAGGGTTCTAGAAAAATATATTTCAGACTTTTCAAAAATTCCTTTATTTTTAGTGGTTTAATTTGTATTATTATTTTTTATAAGATTAAAATAGGGGGCTAAATTGGCTAGTAAGGAAAAAGTTATAGAAAACTTGACTTATTTTCAAGATGAATTGGAATCTATTGATAACAAAAGTGATTTGATGGATTTAGAAGAAAAATTTACTTTCTCCGAAGATATATTAAAAGAATATGTTAAGGATCATTTGAAATCAGAAGGTGATCGAGCAGTTGAATATCGCGCTGCCCAATCAATTATTGGTTATAATAAACTGCTATTTATTAGATTGTTACTAAAAAAGAAAAAATTTAAAAAAGCAAAAGAAATTTTAGAAAGCTTTGATAAGAGTATTAATCATATAACTTATTTTCAATCGTATTTAGCTTATATTTTTTATAAGAATAAAGTTAGTGATAATTTAATTGATAAGTTTGAGGCAACTTTTGATAAAGTTATAAAGTCAAGTGTTTGGAATCTCGAGTACTTTATTAATATTTCGTATTTTGAAGAAATAGAAAATTTAGATAATGAAGATGATAAGTTCTTACTTTTAATTTTTTCTTTTCTAGTACTTCGATTTTTATATTTACTGAATGTTGAATTCGATGATGAAATCGAAAGAAAAGTGGCTCATTTCACCGATGTTAATGTTGCAAGATTATTGGTAAATGGAAAAACTCAGATTAGATTATCATCCACTGAGTTTATGAATGATCCTAAAGAGGGGGAACTGTTCTTTGATATTTTTGGATTGAAAAAATTTAGAGATGAATTGAATTATGAACAAAGTTTTCTTGCATGTTTCACTTTTAATCATAATTCTTTAAATCAGTTTAGACTTTATGGGAAGTTAGAAGAAAAAGAATGCACAGGTTTGAGTTTGGTAGTAAATAAAAATTTCTTTTCAAAAATGACCAATAGATATGATGACCAAAAAAGTAAAGGTTTACCACTATTCCGTTGTGTTTATATTGATCCTATTTCAAAACATATTGAATTAGCTAAAAGAAATAAGTTTTCATTTTATCAAGAATTTAGTAGCGGAGAAAAGGCTAAATCTCAACAAGAGATTGAGGATATGTGGATTTCTTATAATGAAAAAATTACTAAAACTGAAAAAGTCTTAAGTAAAATATTAATGGATATGGAAGTAATTGTAAGCGAATTAGATTTAGAAAAAATAAAATTACTTAAACACATAAATCATTTAATTCAGCCTATTAGATTTTTGTTCAAACATTTTGCCTTTCAAGAAGAACAGGAATGTAGGATTTTAGAAATTTGTTCACTATCAGATACGAAAGTAGAAGCTGATTTTGAATCTGCGAAGACCTATATTAACTATCCACTAAAAATTGAAGATTATTTGACAAATGTATATATAGGTAAAGCTTTGGAAAAAAAATCAGTTTGTTTAACAAAAGAGATTTTATCTTTACAGCTTAAAGGAAATCCAAAAGTTAAACTAACAGACAATCCCTTTAGACTTAAAGAATAAAAAAATCCCCTCATTAAGAGGGGATTTTTTTGAATCAAACTACAGCATTACAGCGCCGCAATTTGCTCCATATTCGCTTTAATTTTCGCTAACTGGTCAGCAAACTCAGCAAGTTTAACTTTCTCACCTTCAACTACAGCAGCAGGTGCTTTCGCCACAAAACCTTCATTCGAAAGTTTATTGGCAATTTGATCATGCTGTTTTTGAACCTTGTCTAAGTCTTTTTGCAGACGACCCAATTCCGCTTTCGGGTCAATCAAGCCCTTCATTGGAACGTAAACAGATACGTGACCCACTACAGAAGAAGAAGACAATGGTGGTTGCTCGCCATCAGCCAAGAAGGTGATGCTTTCTACTTTCGCCAATGCTTTAAACAATGCTTCAATACGAGTGATCTGTGCTTTTTCAGCTTCCGTTGTGTTCTGTAAAAGTACAGGCAATAAACGTGCATTACCTAGACCCATTTCACCACGAATGTTACGCACCGCACCAATCAAACCTTGTAGCCATTGCATATCAGCTTCAGCTTGTTCGTTGATGAGCGCTTGGTCAGCAACAGGGTACTGCGCCAACATAATGGTTTCGCCAGAAATGTTGAGTTTTGGCGCAAGTGTTTGCCAGATTTCTTCTGTTAAGTAAGGCATCAACGGATGTGCCAAACGTAAAGAGGCTTCCATTACAGAAAGAAGCACACGACGCACTTCAGCTTTACGTTCAACCGATACGTTTTCGTCATTCAGAACAGGCTTCGTCAGCTCGACATACCAGTCACAGTATTCATTCCAAATGAACTCGTAAATCGCTTGTGCAGCCAAGTCTAAACGGTAAGTCGCAAATGCGGTTTGCACTGCTTGTTCCGCTTTTTGTAGACGGCTGACAATCCACTGTTCAGGCAATTCCCAAAGGTCTTGGCGAACGTCTTGACCAATCACTTGCTCTTCGCAGTTCATCATCACGAAACGGGTTGCATTCCAGATTTTGTTGGCGAAGTTACGGTAACCTTCAACACGTTTCATGTCGAACTTGATGTCACGACCGGTGTTTGCAAGCGCACAGAATGTGAAACGAACTGCATCTGTACCGTAAGATTGAATCCCTTCAGGGAATTCTTTACGGGTCGATTTTTCAATCTTCGCTGCTTGTTTTGGGTTCATCAAACCTGTGGTACGTTTTTGTACTAAAGTTTCTAAATCCACACCGTCAATCAAATCTAATGGGTCAAGCACGTTACCCTTAGATTTAGACATCTTCTGACCTTCGCCGTCACGTACCAAACCGTGTACATACACAGTTTTGAACGGTACTTGTGGCGTACCATCTTCATTTTTCATGAAGTGCATCGTAAGCATAATCATACGCGCAACCCAGAAGAAGATGATGTCAAAACCTGTCACCAGTACATCAGTCGGGTGGAAGGTATTTAAGAAATAGTTTTCTTTATCTTTCGCTACGTCGCCTGTCCAACCTAAAGTCGAGAATGTCCAAAGACCTGAAGAGAACCATGTATCCAGTACGTCTTCATCTTGGTTCAACTCAACGTCGGCAGGGATATTGTTTTTCGCACGAACTTCAGCTTCATCACGACCCACAAAGACATTACCTTGTGCATCGTACCAAGCAGGAATACGGTGACCCCACCACAATTGACGTGAGATACACCAGTCTTGAATATTGTTCATCCACGCCATGTACATGTTGCTGTACTGCTCAGGAACGAACTTGATACGACCATCTTGAACGGCTTCAATTGCAGGTTTCGCAAGTGGCGCGATTTTCACATACCATTGATCCGTCAATAACGGCTCAACGATCACACCTGAACGGTCACCGCGAGGTGGTTTCAAGGTGTACGGTTGAATTTGATCTAACCAGCCTTCACTTTCTGCTTGTTCAACCAGTTTTTTACGTGCTTCAAAACGCTCTAAACCAATATAGTCCGCAGGGGCAGGAATGGTTTTAGAAATTTGCTCGCCCGCTTTCGCGATGTATTCAAACTCAGCCAACACTTCAGCATTTTTGTTGAAGATGTTGATGATAGGCAATTCGCAGCGTTTACCCACTTCATAGTCATTGAAGTCATGCGCAGGGGTAATTTTTACACAGCCGGTACCGAATTCTTTGTCGACATATTCATCTTTAACGATTGGAACCGCACGACCAGTAATTGGCAGGATGATATTTTGACCGACCAAGTGCGCATAACGTTCATCATCCAGCGCAACAGCAACCGCTGTATCACCCAACAATGTTTCAGGACGCGTGGTTGCAACCACGATGTGATCTTTACCATCGTGCGTGCGAAGTGACTTATCTTCAAAGAAATATTTGAAGTGCCAAAGTGAACCTTGTTCTTCTTTATCAGACTCAACTTCTA
>Ga0172369_10002776_pt1 | contig 23610 bp, 26 predicted proteins | sample LakKiv25m_FD_114539 | JGI IMG/M metagenome (GOLD analysis project Ga0172369, IMG submission 114539) | Freshwater microbial communities from Kabuno Bay, South-Kivu, Congo - kab_022012_11.25m | ecosystem: Environmental > Aquatic > Freshwater > Lake | place: Democratic Republic of the Congo...
CAGGCTTATAGCGCCCAATAGTTCACATAGACGGCGCTGTTTGGCACCTCGATGTCGGCTCATCACATCCTGGAGGGGGAGCACCTTCCAAGGGTTCGGCTGTTCGCCGATTAAAGTGGTACGCGAGCTGGGTTTAGAACGTCGTGAGACAGTTCGGTTTATATCCGGTACGGACGTTAGGAAATTTGAGAAGATCTACCCCTAGTACGAGAGGACCGGGGCGGACAAACCTCTGGTGTATCGATTGTGGCCACCTGCTGCATTGTCGAGTAGCTATGTTTGGAATAGATAAGCGCTGAAAGCATATTAAGCACGAAGCTAACTTCAAGATAAGATTTCCCTATGAGGACACTGAAAGAATATCAGTTTGATAGGCGCAAGGTGGAAGCATGGTAACATGTGTAGCTGAAGCGTACTAATAGTCCCATCGCCTTTTTATGTTCCAAGATAACTTCATCGCAATTCAACCTGCTTCTGGCATTGCCAGAACGCTGTAGAATTGCTCTTGGTGAATTGGTTCGTTGCAAACCTGCGAGACTCATGAGTAGTATTAAAATACAACTCATTCGTTTCCCGGTTTACGCCTTGCACTTCACTCAAGTGAAGTCATCTTGGTATCCACGCTAACGCGTGGTAGACTTAACTAGTAATTGGTGTTAATCACCAACGATCAAACGTCAATCAATTATAGAATTTTTACATCCTTAACATTTTGTGCATCGTATGGACACCGACCAAGCGTCTTCAGGAAAGACGCGGGGATTGGGGATTAGGAAATAGGAAATGGGGATTAAATTCCCAGAAAACCCATTTCCCAGACCCTATTCCCCGCACTAGAGGCGCGTGATCGGTGCCCATGGCGCTGGGGAAATACCTGTTCTCATTCCGAACACAGAAGTCAAGCCCAGTAGCGGCGATTATACTGCCACAAGCGGGAAACTAGCACGGTGCCGAATTATAAAAAGACCATCCGAACAGGATGGTCTTTTTCTTTAGCTGGCGCGATGGTACATGCTGGGATAAGAATGGATGCAGTTAAAAAAAGCAAAAAATCTTTATATAAAAATCAAGCAGCAGACATTATGGATATCAATACCATCGGTTGTGGCCTTTTTAGGGTTGGCCATCTACTCTATTAGTTATATTCCAGAGAGAACCGTTGAATTTTCATATAGTAAGAAGTATACTTGCACGCAAAATTTTAGAATCCTTCCTGGGCTTAATAAGTTTAATGGCGATATAGATAGGTATGGTATAAAAAATGAAAACATCTTTAAAATTGGTAGTTTTGAAATTTTATACTTGAAAACACGCTTTAATGCTAAAAAAAACACCCACTGTTGGAGAATCCAAGTTGAGCGTTTTACTGCTTGGAAGTTTTTTATTTAATAAAACCTTTATCTTTCTTTCTTAGTGGCGCAGATCAAGTATTTAATTATCAATTAAAAGTCGAAAATAAAACCGCTGACTGTCCAGTAAAAAATTCAGATATTTTGTGTAATATAGAATCACTCAAGTTGTTGCAGGATAAAAACTATAATATTGAATTAGTTGGACTATTGGTAAGTATATTAAGAGAGTTAACAACTTGGTTTGCTGATACTATTTCTGATAGTAATGTCAGTATTTATCCAGGTTTACAGAGATATTTTGCAGGTAATACGAGAGCGGCGCGGCCGCATCATCAGCACGTAAAATAACTAGAATTAAATATAAAATATAAAAAACGACCAATCTCGCAGAGGTGGTCGTTTTGATTATGTTCGAACCAATATCTGGATTCAAACAGGTGCTTATTAATAATATAGCACCACGAGTATAAATGCAACAGTACAATCACAATAAAAAAGCGTTTATGTATATATTGACAAAAAACATAAGCTATGCTAATATAACCACATACACATATCATGTGTGAGGTAATAAAGGGGGTTTCATGCTAAATGCGTGGAATCTTTTTAAATCGCTGTTGCATTACTGCAACTAGTAAAAAGGAGAAATAGTATCATGGCAGGAACAAAAACTGGTGGACAAAAAGCTGCAGCTAAAAACCTAGCACGAGATCCTTTCTTTTACGCAAAGATTGGTGCCAAAGGTGGTCGTAACGGTAACAGTGGTGGCTTTGCAGCCAACCCTGAACTAGCACGTATCGCTGGTGCTAAAGGTGGCCGTATTAGCCGTCGTAAAAAAGCTGTTGTTAAAACCGAGGGTTAATAAACTAATCGCTCAGAAAAAACGCCCAATTTATATTGTGCGTTTTTTTGTTACCTCTTTAAACTATATCGACGCAAGGCGCAGGTTTTAGCTTCATTGACACGCCATTCGTGGTTACACGATAGGCATTTGTATGTGTTTTTTTCAGTTTGAAGCCCAGTTGACGTACACTGTGGGCAGGTGCTTCGTGTGTGCAGCCAGTCTCGATATGTATCAAGATTTGATTGAATAAAATCATCGTTAATTTCTACATCGTAGTTTGTAGAGATGCGCTTGGCCTTTGCCCAGGCCTGACGTTCAATGACGATCAGTTCGATATCACGTTGATAATCGGTATGGTCCAGCAATGCATGAGATAATTCATGGAACAAAAAACTGAAATCCTCGTTGTCGCAGGTGTAGTAAATGGTATGTTCGGCGTGCGACCACAAAAAACTTGCCGCTTTTTTAAAAATAAACTGAGGATAGTCAGATTTAAGCTGTTTTATTAACGATGTTGTTGAGAGCATAGTAATAACATCCATAAATAACCGCAAGTTCGGGGTATTTTGCCTGCTTGAATGTGGGGCACGGAATGTGTGGCGGCAACTTTTCTTTTAACAGGCCCTGTAGTTGTTGACCGAATTTATCAAAATAAGTTCCAATACTGCCACCAATAATGACAACATCTGGTTGCAATATAGGTATGGCGGCTAGGAAGCCCCGACTAATGCGGTCTGCGATTTGATCCCACGCTCGTTTACTTGTAATGTTGCGAGCGTATTCACCATACACCTTACGAATAGCTTTACCCGAGGCAAAACTTTCCCATTCTCGTACTATGCCGTCGTATTCGATTAGGGCGCGTCCACCTTCACTTAGACGCAGTGCTGGATTGATGTGGCCTTCGGTAATTATCCCCGTACCAATACCGGTGCTAATAGTGACGTAAAGTGATTGTTCGGGTGTGGTTTTTAGAAATCGTGTTTCCGATAGACCGGCAAGGTTGGCGTCATTCTCGATAAAAATAGGTGTTTTCCCGAGAACCCCATCAAGAGCCGACTTGACATCAAAATTCGTCCATTTTAAATTATTGCACCAGATGGCTATTCCATCTTTGACGATACCCGGAACTGCCACAACGACTGCTTCTACGGTTTTATCGCCGTATTGCTGAACGATGGTTGAACGAAGTTTTTCTACATAATTGTTCGGGTCTTTGGGGGTTGAAAATTTAAACTGGTTATCTAAAATACCGTCACTACCAAAACTGGCCACTAGTGTTTTGGTTGCACCCGTATCAACTGCTACTAACATATTTATAGTGTACCATATTTTATCTGGGTTGATTATTTATCAAATTGGATGCATAATGAAGTTGATGATACGACGAACAAATCAGGGTGGTTCGGTCGCGAACTTTATAGTTATAGGCGTTATTCTAGTATTCGGAGTGGTTGGGGCGATGTATATGTTGAATCGTCGCGGCGACCAAGTACGTAAAGATAATTCAATTGCATCAAATGAAAATAAGCAATCCAAAAAAACTACGGTGACAACTTCTGGTACCGACAGGGCGTCTGACGGTCAAGTTGCGAACCCTGGAGTTACACAAGATCTGCCAAAAACGGGCCCAGAACTATCATTACTAGAAATAACAGCAATTTATACGTTGACTGCGATGACAACCGCCTATGTGTTGTCTTTTAGGAAACTAGCTCGCTCTCTTTGACTTGTGTCGGTATATGGGGTACAATAAACGGTAGTCGTGGGGTGCCTGTTTTTAATGTGTGCCTCAGAAATATTAATTTAAGAGAGGAGTCTTAACAGACTTATGACAAAAACCACAACAATGGATGAACTGCTCGCTGCCGAAGGTGACAGTGTCAAACAGTTAACACAAGGCGAATCTGTCGTCGGAACTATATTATCAATTCGCAAACACGAGGTTTTAATAGATCTTGGCGCGCAAGGTATTGGCCTGGTATCGCGACGTGAAGTTGGTTTCTACCAAAGCTTAAATATTGGCGATGAAATAACTGCCAGTATTGTCGACACCGAGCTAGATAACGGGTATTCATTGTTATCACTTCGAAAAGCGGCAAAAGATCGAGGTTGGGATGAAGTTATCGCAAAGATGAAATCCGGTGAGATTATCGAAGTATCGCCATATGACGCAAATCGTGGCGGTTTGTTGGTTGAATACGATGGAGTCAGAGGATTTCTGCCCGTTTCGCAACTATCGGCCGAACATTATCCTCGGGTTGGTGGCAGCGATAAAGACGAAATTCTACAACGTTTGAATATTTTAATTGGCAAAAAGCTAACAGTTCGAATATTGGATTGCGATCGCAAGGCAAACAAACTAATTTTTAGCGAAAGAGAAGCTGTAAAAGACGGTCTGGCTGCAAGGTTCGATAAATTGACAATCGGAGATACGATCAAGGGTGTCGTGACTGGCGTTGTGGATTATGGTGTATTTGTTAACGTCGAAGGCATTGAAGGTTTGGTTCACATTAGCGAAATTAGCTGGGAGCGGGTTAATAATCCAAACGATTATGTAAAAGTGGGCGAGACCATTGACGCCAAGATAATCGCAATTGACAAAGATCGTCTAAGTCTTAGTATTAAACAACTATCCGAAGATCCGTGGATGACCGAGGTGGATCAATTTAAACCCAAAGATAAAGTTGAAGGCACTATTACTCGGATTACACCATTCGGAGCATTTGTTCAAATTAGTCCAGCGGTTGAAGCACTAGTCCATGTTAGCGAATTGGGAAGTGGTGACGATATCGATCCCGAAAAAGTATTTACATTAAACGAGCGAAAAGAATTTATCGTACTGGATGTAGAAAAAGATAGTCGTAAGATTTCTCTTAGTTTAGTTAACAAGACGAAACCTAAAGCTAAGAAATAGACCGTAAATTTACCCAATTGGGCAGAAAGGAGTTTATGTAAGATGGCTGAAAAAATTATCGCTATAGCTGATTCGATTACCGTAGGTGAGCTTGCTGAAAAACTTAATCTGCCCGTTACAAACCTAATTGGTGAGTTATTTAAAAACGGTATTGTTGCGACAATAAATCAACACATTGATTTTGAAACCGTCACAATTATAGTTGAGGAACTGGGAATCCTAGATGTTACCTTAGAAAAAAAGGTCATATCGACACTAAAGACAAATAAAAAACACAAACTATCCGACCAAGCGATTACTAGACCACCGATTGTGGCCGTTATGGGACATGTTGACCATGGTAAAACTTGTCTACTTGATGCAATTTTAAAAACAAAGGTTGCCGAAAGTGAAGCTGGTGGCATTACGCAATATATCAGGGTCTACCAGGCAGAGCATGCTGGACGCTTAATAACCTTGCTAGACACTCCTGGGCACGAAGCTTTTGCGGCACTTCGTCAACATGGGGCGACGTTGACCGACGTGGTGATTATTGTAATTGCCGCTGATGACGGTGTAAAGCCGCAAACAGTTGAGGCAATTAGATTTGCCCGCAGTGCCAATGCAAAAATAGTTGTGGCAATAAATAAAGTTGACAAAGAAGCGGCCGATCCAGCCAGGGTGAAAGCTCAACTTGCAACCGAACACAACTTAAACCCAGAAGAATGGGGTGGCGACGTTGTGATGGTTGAGATAAGCGCTAAAACAGGTAAAAACATTGATAAATTGCTTGACATGGTGCTGCTGGTCGCAGACTTAGAGGACTTAAAAGCTGATATTGATACTCCTGCCGAAGGTTTGGTAGTCGAATCTCATATGGAGGTAGGTCGAGGGCCTGTTGTAGGACTTCTTGTGATGCACGGTGTGCTTAAACCAAGTCATTTAATAGTCGCGGGTAAAACATACGGCAAAGTTCGAACATTATTGGATTATAGTGGTAAAACTCTTAAAGAGGCGGGACCGTCAACGCCCGCTACGATTACCGGTTTTAAGGAGCTGCCGCAATTTGGTGATAAATTTTCGATTGTCAAAAGTGAAAAGGAGGCTCGCCAACAAGTATCGGTATCTCTTGTTGAGTATGAGAAAAACGCTGCCAGCACAAACATCACAGGTTCGGACCTGTTGAAAATGATGAACAGGCAACACGAGTCTCAAGACCTAAAAGTTATCGTAAAAGCTGATGTGCAGGGGTCATTAATATCTGTAGTAAACAGTCTAAAAATTATTGACACCCAGGGTGAAATTTCTTTGCGAGTTATTGGCAGTGGCGTAGGTAATGTAACAGAGAATGACATTCGCTTAGCAGCCGACGAACAGACGATTGTGTATGGATTTAATGTAGAAATATCACCAGCCGTAAAAAGGCTGGCTGCTCGTGACCATGTTCAGGTTAGAATGTTTAATGTTATTTACAAACTACTTGATGACGCACGTGGATCAATGGAAGCACTTCTGGCCCCTGAAGTAGTTGAAACCGAAGTCGGAACATTGATTGTCAAGGGAATTTTTCGAACATTAAAAGAAGAGATTATTGCGGGCGGTGAAGTTACCAGCGGTAAGGTTGTGGCGGGAGTGTTAGCTAGGGTTAAACGCAAAAAAGAACAAATATCCGAAGTTGAAGTTGTTGGTATTCAAAGACAACAACAAGAAGCCAATGAGGTGTTTGAGGGCGATATGTGCGGCGTAAATCTAAAAACAACTAAAAAACTGACACTTGAAGAGGGTGATATCCTCGAACTATTTACCAGAGAACTAGTAAAGCGTACACTAAAATAAATGTGATATAAATACGAAAGGAACTACGAACATGTTTCAACTTGACGATAAGTTTTTACAGGATATAGGATTAAACGAGTTACCCGAAGAGCAGAAAAAGCCCTTCTTGCAACACGTTTACGATGAATTAGAACTTCGTGTTGGAACAAAATTGTCTGACGGAATGAATGAGGATCAGTTGCAGGAATTTGAATCAATTATTGACCGCGAAAACGATGTGATTAATCAATGGATTGCCAAATTTGCACCGGATTTTCGTGGTGATTCCGGTTTTGTCAAGCTTCAAAAAGTAACAGGTCTTGACGTTAACGACCCAAACTTGCTAGCTGAGTTTACTGTAGCCAAATGGCTAGAGATTAATCGACCCGACTATCGCGAAGTTATTTCACAGGTTCTGGGTGGGATTAAAAAGGAAGTTACAGCAAGTCGCGACGTGCTACTGGGAAAATAAACTAACTATACCCGTTCAAAAAATCTTGAGCTTTCATAGTTCGTCCACTTGGTGCGATTAACTCGTCTATAACCAGATAGTTTTCGTCGCAGCATAAAGTATCAAGTACCGTTTGTTTGTCGCGGCTTACATGAGCCTTGATGACGATAATATCCTTGTCTGAAAACTTAGTTCGACTGCCAGGCCAACCACGAAAAGCTCGGACTTGCCGTTCAATTTCAACCGCTGGTTTCTTCCAATCTATTAATCCATCATCTTTGACTAGTTTGCGAGAATAAGTCGCTCTGTCTGGATGAGGTTGTCTTTTCGGTTTGATTTTTCCTGACATATAAAGTGGGACAAACTCGTGCAGCAGTTGATTACTTAGTTCAATAAGTCGGCACGTAAGACCGACGGACGTATCATCGGGTTTAATAGCGATACTTTTTCTGGTTATCAACCTACCCGTATCCAAACTTGGTTCGATCACCATCAAGCTTACTCCGGTCTTTTGTTGGCCACTTAGTATCGCGAAGGTAATCGGATCTGCCCCTCGCCACTGTGGCAATAAACTAAAGTGACTATTAACAATACCCATCTCAAAATGATTAATAACTTTTTGGGACAAAATCACTCCGTAATCAACCAATATCCCTAATTTACTGTGAAACTTTCGACTGTCGATAAGGTCATCAATCTGTTGTTTGTTGTTTGCAAAAACAACTGGTAGTTGAAGCCGGCTTGCCAATTGCTCTACGGGTGCTATGCCTTTGTGATGTGGTGGAGTGGCTTTTGTAACAATTGATTCAACTGTAAAATAGCTAGACAAATACTCTAACGAGGCCGCTGCTACGGGCCCACTACCAAAGAAGACAATTGTTCCTTTTATGACCATAGAATCACGTTATTTTTGATATATTTTTCGTAATCTAATGGCTGCAGCTCGCCGTTATCATCAAGTTTGTAAAATGCATCTGGGTCGTCGCGAATATGATCGATAAAAACGATGCCGTTTATGTGATCAATCTCGTGTTGAACTATTCTAGCCAAGAACCCATCTGCCCTAAAACGTATTTCATTGCCATCAACGTCCAGCGCACTAACGCGAATTTTACTATACCTAGGTACCTTCCCATATACGTCAGGAACACTTAAACACCCCTCAAAGTCCTCTGTAACCGAGCCTTCGAATTTAATAATTTTCGGATTAATCAGTGCTGTAAAGTTGCTAACAGATTTATCGTCAAAATCACTCCTTATAATCACCACTCTTTCAAGTTGATTAATTTGAACTGCAGAAATAGCCGCACTAATTTCGTGTGGACGGGAATCTTCCCAGTCAAGCGCTACGGTAGTCATGTCGTCAATAATCTTTAGTGTCTTGGGCGTTATGGCCTGAACTTTGCTTGATTTTTGACGCAAACTAGGGTTGGGTAGGGTAATTATATCTTCTTTTGTCATTATATACATTATAGCAGGCTAGTCGGATCAAGTTCGAATTGCCAATGGGTGGGCGGAATTAATTTTAGAATATCAATTAAATATTCTCGTTTTGGACTTTTAATGACAAGCTTCCACCTATAAGTATCGTACCGTCTTTCGTAAAAAGCTGGAGTCGGACCTAATATTTGAACGCTTTTGTGGGTTGATCCTTGCAGCTTAATGGCTAGCGTCCTGGCATTCTTGATAGCCATAGACTCTGATTTATATATGCAAGTTAATTTTAATAAGTGAGTAAAGGGTGGGAAGTTGCTTTTTTTGCGCTCCTCGATCGTATTTTTATAGAATGATTCATAATCCTGTGTTAGACTATATTTTATACTTGGATGTGTCGGTTTGAAAGTTTGAATAATAACCTGGGTTTTATGTTCGTTGCGTCCGACTCGTCCAACCACTTGTGCCAGTAACTGAAATGTTCGTTCGTTTGTGTTAAAGTCTGGCATAACAAGGCCGGTATCGGCTTGAATAATCCCTACAGTTCGTAGTTGGGGCAGGTCTAGACCTTTGGCGACTATTTGCGTTCCAATAGCAATGTCTATGTTACCCTTGTAAAGCTCACCATACCTCGCGTTGATCGCTTCGTCATTTGTATTGTCGGCATCAAATCTGGCAATTTTGGCTTTGGGGAAGAGTTTACGCAACTCTGACTCGACCAATTTTGTACCTACACCCTTATGAACAATTCCTACACCAGCACAAACAGGGCACGAAGTGGATACACTTTCGTTATATCCGCAAATATGACAGCGAAGCTGGTGACTGTCCGAATGAAGTGATAACGGCAAGAAACAGCTTGGACATTCAGCCATCCACCCACATTTCGTACACAAGGTTGTATTAGCGCTACCGCGGCGATTGTGAAATATCAGCACTTGTTTTTTTACCGCTAAAGTCTTGGTCATTTGTTCGATTAGTTGCCTGGACAGGAAACGATGTCCTCTGAAGTTTGATCTGTTGGTCATATCGACCAGTTTGATACTGGGTTTTATGCTTCCGAATCTAGCCGGGGAAGTTAGTTTGAGTATCGGATTGGTTGATTTTTCGGCAAGATACCGATCAACGACATTTGGCGTGGCACTTCCGAATACCACTCTAGCGCCATGATAACGACCCAGCATCGTTGCCGTTCGAAGGGCAGAGTATTTGGGTGTTTGCTCTTGTTTATAACTTGGTTCATGCGCCTCATCAACGACTATTACACCAATGTTTTTAAGTGGGCAAAATAGTGCGGATCGTGGACCGATGACAACACGTGGGATAGTGCTTTGGAGTGACTCAATCCAAACTTGATGGCGCTGTGATTCGGTCATTTTAGAATGGGTGACGATTAGGTTACTAATGTGATTAGAAAACTCAGATATCAGTTGTGAAGTTAGGGCAATTTCAGGAACCAGAATAATGGCTGATCTTCCGGTATTCATAGCTTGTTTTGCGACACTTATGTACAGCTCAGTTTTACCTGATCCAGTTACACCTTGTAATAAAAAGGTCCCAGAGTCGTGTTCTGATAGAGTCTTAAGGGCCGATAGCTGTTCGTGATTGAACACAATATTTGTTCGGTCTCGCTGTGTAATTTGTGGTCGACCATAGGTTGCTCGTCGTTTTTTTTGTATACCACTAGGTAGCATCGTCTGCAGTACACTGGCAAGTGGCGAGACGTAATACACTGACAACCACTTGGCCAGGTTGACCAGTTGAACGGGTAGTGGAGTATTTTCAACAACCATCGAAATTTGTTTTATGGCATAGGTTGGTTGTTCTACTTTTCTCAACACTACCCCTATCATCTGCTTTTTTCCAACCTCGATTTGTACAATTTGTCCAACCTTTAGCAACTTGCCAAATGAGTATGTAAAAAAATCACTGTCAGTGCGAACAATCTGGTTTGGTGCCACCTCGTAATAGTGCATGTTTACTATTATACTGTTAAACTGGTATATATGTATTTCGAGAACCGTGAACAAGCTGGTCAGATTTTAGCAAACGAAATATTTGATCGTTATCGTTACGAAGATTGTACGGTAGTAGCACTTAGTGACGGGGCGGTTTTGGTAGGTGAGCAAATCTCGCAAGCGCTGCATTGTCTGTTAACGATTCTGTTGGTGGAGGATATTGACGTTCCCGGTGAAGACGAGACTTTTGGCGGGGTTTCTCAGAATGGGAGTTTTACGTATAACGGTATGTTTTCGGCAGGGGAGATTGATGAATACAACAGCGAATACCACGGTTACCTAGAGGATCAAAAACGAGAAGCATTTCAGAAGATAAATCGTCTGCTTGGTGAGGGTGGTTTAATAAGCAACGAGATGCTTCGTGATAAAGTTATTATTTTGGTTGCCGATGGTCTTGACGTAGTGTCATCACTAGATGTGGCGGTCGACTTTTTAAAACCAATTAGAGTAAAACGCATAGTTATCGTAACACCTATCGCTACCGTTCAAGCGGTTGATAAAATACACGTTTTGGCTGATGAAATACACGTTTTAGATGTTAAGGAAAATTTTATGGGAGTTAATCATTATTATAACAACAACGACATACCGTCACACCAGGATACGATCGCCAAAATCAACAAAATTGTATCAAATTGGCGTTAATTTTTGTAATTCCATCGTTGCATAGCGTTGTAAGATTGTGTTACCATGGTTAGAGCAAGCAAGGACTATAAGTGTAGGGGAGATAATGTTAGACGTTTTTATTACATCTCGAGTCAGGCGCAAAATTGTTGTGGTATACGCAAAATATCCCGATTTCCATACTCATGTAAGAGGTCTTGCAAAACTAATCAAAGAGGACCCCGGTAATATTCAACGAGAACTAAAGCGCTTGGAAAAAGTCGGCTTTTTAACCAGCAAAAAACAGGGGAATACAAAAATTTATTCTACTAACAAACAATTTCCGATTTTCAAGGAACTGCAGGGTATAGTCATTAAGTCACAACAACAAGCGGGTCGCGTTAAACGTTCATCTTCTGACATCTAGTGATATGTTGCTATTTGACAGAATTCTTGCCGCTAGGGGCCTAGACGCCGAATCAAAGGCGGCTTTTTTGATTCCGGAATATTCAACTTCATACGATCCGTTTTTACTACCAGATATGGACAAAGCGGTAGAACGAATACTGGTTGCCAAAAAACGACAAGATAAAATTGCTATTTACGGTGATTACGATATTGACGGATTGACAGCATCAACCTTGTTGCTGGATGCGCTGAATAGTTTCGGATTTAAACATGTTGAAGTATTCATTCCAAACCGTTTTCAGGAGGGTTATGGACTTTCGATTGAAGCCATAGAGAAAATTGCCAAGGCTGGTGCGAAGCTGATAATAACAGTAGATTCAGGCAGTGATAGCGAAAAAGAGATTAACAAAGCCAATGATTTAAAGATGGACGTTATTGTTACAGATCACCACAGTACCGGTATATCTAACTCATCAGCGTTAGCATTTATCAATCCAAAACGCCAAGACAATAAATACCCATTTCGGGATCTGGCGGCTGTTGGTGTTGCGTTCAAATTAGTCCAAGCGCTGCAGACACGCATGGAAGGTTTACCTGTCGGGCAGGAAAAATGGCTGCTGGACTTGGTGGCACTGGGAACTGTTTGCGATATTGTTTCTTTGGTTGACGAGAATCGAACAAACGTCTATTTTGGCCTGAAGGTCCTGTCAAAAACAAAACGTCCAGGACTAAAGGCTGTTATGGCAATCGCGGGTATTGATCCGAAAAACTTAAATGCTCGGTCGATAGGTTTTGGAATTGGACCCCGAATGAATGCCGCCGGTAGACTAGAGACGGCCCAACATGCACTAGATATGTTAACGGCCATTGACCCAATGCTGGCGCTAGAAAAAGCCCAGTATCTTGATACGTTAAATAAATCCAGGCGCGCAGAACAAGATAAAATTTTTAAACAGGCTATTGTTCAAGTCGAAGACTATGATCAACAGCCAGTATTGGTCGTTAGTGATAAAAGCTGGAATCATGGGATAGTCGGCATTGTAGCGACTAAACTTTTAGAAAAGTATAAAAAACCATCATTTGTTTTTCAAGAACTAGACAACGAATCAAAGGGTTCGGCGCGCAGCTATGGCGATTTTAGTCTGGTTGATGTGATTAATTCTGTAAAAGATATTATCACCAAAGGCGGTGGTCACAACCTAGCGGCTGGTGTAACCTTGCCAACACAAAATATTGCAAAATTTCGAAAACAAGTAAACGATTTTTATGCAAAACAAGGTCTAGTTAATCAACAGTCGCTGCTGCTGCCCTGTGCCGATGCCGATGCCGAATTAAGCGAGGTAACAGAGGAGTTGGTAGATTTAATTGCCCAACTAGAACCGTTTGGTATCGGCAACCCGCAACCAATTATAAAAACCAACAACCTATCGGTTCTAGATATAAAACGAATGGGCGCTGACTCGCAACACGTCAAATTGAACCTACAGGATTCTAACGGGAAGTCGATGCAGTTTCTAGCGTTCAATGCTCCGGATAGTTTCTTTGTAGAGCTTGGATCTCAGCTATCCATCTGGTATCACATTGATATCAATGAATGGCGGGGTAGACGATCTGTCGAAGGACAGATATTACACATTGAGGTTGAGTAGTAGAATATTTCCTGACCCTCTGATACCACTTGCGTTTTAATATAACCCAGCGATATAACTACAAGCATGATAAACCCAGGTTCAAGTAAATTACAGTCTAACAGGGTCGAACCTTTTGTGGTCTGCCATTTAAGACATACAGCCTTTTAGGAGGCTTTTTGTATCTGTTGAGGCATGGTTCTAACGTTCATCTGACTGTTTCCTTATTGATTTTATGTTCATTTTTACTGGCTCAAGCCACTCATAAGGTGTTATCTGTAATTTTCCTTCATATAACACAGGGTTCTGAACAATTGCCAGTAATATACTCTTATTATCATGAACGCTTCCGGCCATAAACTTTTCATTTGCGTTCGCAAGTTTTTCAAATGTTTTCGTTGCAAATTCATACGAATTTTCAGCACGGTTTGCCGTGTCGGCTTGATTTTCGTAAATGTCTTTCAGCAGCGCCTTTAATTGTTTGCTTTTACACTTGTATTCACGTCCGTCAATCAATTTTTTCTAACCATATCAAGCAGACTATCAAGTTGAGCTTCGATACCGTCAGCAGTTTTGTTCTGCATTACTTTGACGCTACTTCTATCTTTACCCTCCGCGTTTGCCATTTCTCAAAATGTCTGCATAGCCCATTCCTCGAGCTGTGGACTAAGCTCATAGTCATCAAGTAGGGAAGTTAGCTCATCGAATAGATTATCCTTCTTTTTATAACTGTACATCTTTATTTGTGAACATTTACCTCGTTTCTCAGTGGTGATAGTATCGATGTATCGTTTCACCGCCATTTTTGAGCTTCTTGGTCTTAGTCTGTGCTGTAATCATACAACCACACTCACCACATCGTATAAAGCTACGTAACGCAAATTCCTTGTGCCGGGACAGGCGAGTGCAGCCACGTCTTCCCAATAAAACTTGGACTTTGTCATATCTTCTTATGTAATCATAGCCGGATACTCTGATGGGGAAAACCTGTCTTTATCATATAGGTCAGGCACCAGGCTGGCGTAACGAACATTCCTAAATGCATGATACAGGGTCGACTTAGATAGCGGTCTATTACCGCTTTTACTGCGCTTCATGGTGCGATACTTCCAGTCACCATTCATTATTCGTAATATATCCTGCACGCTGTGTTCGCCAGTTAAAAAAACATGTCAAATAAAGCCACTCGCTTCGTTGTTATATCACCAGGAAACACGGAAACCGACGGAGGCGACCACGACGAAGTCTAGCGACGAGTCAAAAAAAGCGAGCGACAGCACCCCCCCAAGTCCGCCCGCGACCCAACTGCCACCACGGAGAAACCGGCAGAGGGAAGCGTTGCTGGTATTGCTGTTTAGTTGGCCGACGCCCTGGCCGCTGTTCCAGGTATTGGCCCCAGTCAAGCCGGTACCGCTAGGGAGTGGGTTGACGTTCAATGATCCGTTAGCGTTGACGGCGGTATATTCCCTCCAACCCCAGGTTACTTCGCCGGCGATACCCGGTTGGTTGCCAGTGGTCGTTCCGCTTGTCCACTGCTGGACGTTGCCGGACATGTCCCAGATAACTTCGCCGTTAGTTAGGGTCAAGGTGCGACGCTGGTTGCCGCCGGTATTGGTCTCGCCGTAGTAACCATTGCTGTCATTAGTAGTGGCCTGCAAGGCTTTCGCCGGAGCGTTGTCATTATGGCCAGAATAGATATAACCGCTGCCGACAATACCGGTACTCCAGTTGCTTGGAACTGACAGGACATTTTGGGCGATAGTCATGTATTCAGCCTCGGTCAGCAGATGGCAACCACTTGGACAGTTAGCGGTGAAGTTTTGGGCGGCGGTGATGGCGGTTGTTTGGGAGATAACGGCTACTGGATAACCGGCGGCAGTGGAAACTAGCTTACGGCTGCCGGATATTGGGTAAGTGCTGGCCGGCCAGGTATTGGAACCGGTGGTTCGGTTAGTATCGCCAGTACCGTCGCCGTTGTCATCAGCCTTGGCGTTATACTTCATTACACAAAAGTCGTTAGTGCCATATGTGCCGCTGCCAGGGACTGGAATAAAGCCGAATAGACAAGCTGAACCGACCGCTGAACCGTAACTGGTTTTGGTGAGCGCCGGCTGGCTGCTGTCATTAATCGAGTAGCTGGTATTGCCATTGGTTTCGGTCAGATGGAAGGTTACGCCGTTGATGTTGGTGTAGGTCAAGGTATTGCCGCCCGACGCTTTCAGACAGTATTTGGCATCGGCGGTCGGAGCCGACGGACATTTGTTGCCGTCAAGTGTGGTCGGAAAGGCGCCGTAGCTGGTGTTATATACCTTTAATAGCTGGGCGTTATTAGACAGGTCGGATTGAATAGTCGAAGCTGTCGCTTTGCCAGAAATGCCAGTGTAGCCGACGATGGTGATGGCGGCTAGGATGCCGATGACGACGATGACTACGATGAGTTCGACGATGGTGAAACCGGCCTTTACCGTTCGACAGTCGGGCTCGCATCCTGAAAACGGTTTTAGCTTTCTAGTGTGAGAGAGAAAGAGGGATTGCCTTTTCATTTCTTATAGCCTTATTATTCATATTTTAAATACCACTAATTGATTTGTTATCTTAATATGTGATTAGTATAACACTAGCGGAATGGGGTGGCAAGATGCATCTAAAATCTAATTTTCGATCGAGCCTGAATAACTAACGGGTTATCTTTAGTCCATAGATTAACGTGCTCGACCATGCTCAATATCTCTATATCTAATTCGGTCAGTTTGTATTCAACTTTAAGGGTAATAGTAGGATAGACTTTGCGTTTCACAAGACCGTTAGTTTCAAGCTTGCGTAAAGTGGCTGTTAACATCTTTTGAGTAACTTTGGGTAGGCTTTTTTGTAATTCGTAGTATCGTCAGTCTGATTTTTAAGAGTATAAACCACCGGCAATGTCCATTTGATTGCTAGGATGGTGGCTATGAGGTTCAATGAACCCAAGTCATCACTCATGTTCGTACTCTTCCCGGGCAAATCGTACAAACGCCCATAGGTCTTGCGCTGAAGACCGAAATGCCTAATTAAAAAAGGACTCGAAGTATTACCCTCGAGCGCCTTGAATTGTTCAAACTAGACCCTTCTAAGTGAAGGATAATACCACTGCGCGATTAGTCAACAGTGATTCATACCGTTGGTTATACGATTTACCACAAGTAATTGATTTCCATTAAATAATTATTGCATTAACCGTTAGACTTGGCTTCACCATCAACCTCATTACTTCCGACAGAAAAACCTATACCATGGCCGACTATACTTTTACCGTGAGTACCGCGCCAAATATTAACCAGGCATCGCGCGACCTAATGGTGGCACCAACGGCTCCGTGGTCTACATTTCTGCGCCCGAGGGTCGGCGAGACGCAGTGTACCCCATGAAATTGGATTCTTCAAGCCCTTTATTTGGCGATGGATGGCAATCATTGCAACGCTGGCTATGTTTTAGGCGCAACATCAAAGTCGGGAAACAAGGTTTCGTATTCCTCGCGGAATTTAGCGGATGACTCCAATTGGGTCACCTCACCATCTACATTCCCCCGTAAATTTAGTAATACCTACGATATGACTCGTAGGTATTCATTCAGTTTTCAGTGCGGATTTAATAAATTATTATTAATAAATCCAGCATTAAAACTGGGTTTTAAAGAAATAATAAATGGAATCGTTAGGTTTGGATGCGAAAAAGCAACTATTCTGGTTAACACAAAAGACCCGTCATTTTATGAGATAAATAACCTAACTATTGAAACCCCAAACAAGCTTAAAATTATTAAAGTCGAAAACGCTGATCATAATTTTTCGGGAGACAATTTTTCCGAGTTTATGCCAGCGGCTAATAAATATCTATTCTACGATGGCCTTGTAAAATTGAAATTCGACATTTTTGATATATATCGATATACCCAAATGCGGTGCTATACAACGCCCCACTGGCATCAAACTATATAGGAAAGACTGTGTGGTAATTAATTTGTTAAAGGGGAAGTGGATACCAATAAAGGTCTAACTTCGACTAATATGTTCTGGGGCTGAGTCCAGGAATTGCAGGAATTAAAACTACCTGTTGCATGTGGCCAGTATCTCTGTTAAAATACGTACCATATGGTAGTACAAGTTATACGAAAAGATGAACGCGAGGCAAACGAGAATATCATTCGTCGCTTTAACCGCAAGGTTCTACAAAGTGGAGTGTTGGCAGAAGCAAAAAATGCTATGCGGTTTGCAAAACCGATTTCAAAACCAGAGCGCCGCAAAAAGGCGATTATTCGCAAGGCTCGCAAAGCAGAAAAATTAGATAAAACTCGTCTAGGGCTGTAATACAGAAGTGACACTAAAAGAAAAAATTAACGACGATCTGAAAGCCGCTTTACTTGGCGGTAATCGTTTTAAAGGCGAGGTGTTGCGTGGACTAAAGGCGGTGATTTTGAACGAAGAAGTAGCCATGGGAAAACGAGAACAAGGCTTGGAGGATACGTTAATAGAACAACTAATCGCAAAAGAAGTAAAAAAACGCAACGAAAGTGCTGACATTTATGATGGTGCTGGACGAGGCGAACTAGCGATAAATGAACGTGACGAAGCGAAAGTATTAGTTTCATATTTACCGCAACAACTATCCGAGGACGAAGTAAAAGCGGTGGTTGTTAGAACTGTTGGCGAATTGGGTATTACCGATTTGGCTGTAATGGGTCAAGTTATCGGTGCTGTAAAAAAAGAACTTGGTAGTACTGCCGACGGAGCGTTGATTGCCAGACTAGTGAAAGACACTTTAAATGATAATTAAGAGGTAATTATGATTACACTGATAGGTCCAGCAGGGTCGGGGAAAAGTGTTCAGGGTCAAATGCTAGTCGAAGAGAACGCCTGGATGTGGTTGTCGATAGGGCAACTGTTGCGCGATGAAAATGACGAAGAAATCAAGGCTATTCAGGCAACCGGCAAGTTGGTACCTTTCGAAATCATACAGAAAGTACTAGCCAAAGCGCTGGACCAGATTAGTGATTTAGGGAAAGTCATTCTTGATGGTTGCCCCCGTTCAATCGAACAAGCTAGGTGGCTGATCGAGGGTGTGTATGGTAAGAGTCTTGATTTGGTAGTCGTAGTTGATGTCGGTGTAGAAGAGTTAGTTAAAAGAATCGAGCTACGCGGACGAGTTGATGATACTCGTGACATACTAAACGAAAGAATGCGGATATATCACAATGAAATCGACCCGTTAATTGATTATATTGTTAAGAAAAATGTCAAAGTCTCCCATGTCAACGGTGATGGGACAGAAATGCAAGTCCACGAACGAATTGTTGAGGTTTTACAAGAATGCAACTTGGAATAATGTCGGTACAATCACAAAAAACACCTGTCGAGATTGATGCAATGCGCGAAGGTGGCAAGATTCTGGCAAGGATTCTGGAAGACCTGCAAAACTACGTTACCGTAGGAATGAGTGAAATCGAAGTCGCCAAGTGGGTTGAATCAGAAATACAAAAACATGACGCGGTGGCAACATACAAGACATCCGAAGTAAATTTCCCCAACGTTATTTGCATTTCGGTAAATGATGAAATAGTTCACAGCATTCCGACCTTGTATGAGTTTGAAAAAGGTGATGTTGTTAGTTTTGATCTAGTGATTACCTATAAAGGTATGAAGACCGATAGTGCTTTTACGATGGTTGTTGGCGAAGAACCGAGGGGGGTTAAAAAACACCTTTTGAATTTTACAAAGCGCAGCCTTTATGCTGGCATTGATGCGATAAAGGGTCCTGTTTATACTGGTGATATTGGACTGGCGATAGAAACTGTTCTTAAAAAGGGTAATTTGGGAATTATTCGTGAACTGGTTGGACACGGTATTGGTCATAAAATGCAGCAAGCGCCCGAAATTCCGAACTATGGCACAAAAGGTTCAGGGACATTGCTTGTTTCGGGCGATACGGTTGCTATTGAACCGATGGCCACACTGGGTGGCGAAGCGATTATAACGGGCAGCGACGGGTGGACAATCAGTACTACCGACGGTAGTCTGGCTGCACATTTCGAGCATACCGTATTAATAACTAACGACGGTGCTGAAATCTTAACAAAATTATAGTTTAGTTGCTAGGCAAAATTTCGACATTTTGTATTGAGGTTGCTATACTTTATGGTATGCAGGAAGTATCTTCTAAATACGCAATCGGGATTGACATAGGGACAACAACTGTTCGTTGTGTGGTTGGACACATAGACGGTGTAACGGGGTTTCCAACGATTGTTGGAGTCGGGGTTACCCCCAACAGCGGGATGCGCAAGGGTAATGTGGTGAACCTGACAGGCCCAGCGGCGGCTATTGACGATGCACTGGGCGAAGCCGAGCGGATGAGTGGCTATCAGGTTGATGCGGCAACAATTAGTGTCAACGGTACACATATACTTAGTACACACGCTGACGGCATGATTGCTGTTGGCAGTGTTGGTCACGAAATTATCGAAGATGATATTATTCGAATTGAAGAGGTTGCAACAGTGGGAAAGATTCCGGCAAATCGCGAGATTCTTGACGTAATTCCACATGCCTACAAACTTGATGGACAGGAGAACATTAAAAACCCGGTCGGCATGACAGGAACCCGCCTCGAGATTGACGCTCATGTTGTATCAGTCTTATCGCCGAATTTGTTGAACCTTCAAAAAGCGGTTGAATCTGCCAAAGTTATACCACGTTCAATTATAGTGGCCGGTGTTGCATCGGCTCGTGCGGTGTTAACCGAACAACAAATAGAAAATGGCGTAGCCTTGGTTGATCTAGGTGGTGCGACGACAAATGTCGCAGTGTATGAAGAGGGTGATTTACAATTTGCTGCAGTAATCCCAATCGGTGGCATTAATATCACAAACGATCTAGCGATTGGCTTAAAGACAGACCAAGAAATAGCCGAAAAACTTAAAATCGACCACGCCTCAGCGGTTTCTAGGGGTGATTCATCAGGAATAAGTCTTGAACACAAAGGCGAAATATACAGTTTCTCGACAGTCGATATTGACGAAATCGTCGAAGCTCGCCTGGAAGAAATATTCGAAGCTGTCAATCACGAACTGGCCAAGGCTGGCCGCGCCGGTAAACTGCCTAGTGGCGTGATACTGACAGGCGGCTCTGCCCAATTAAAAGGAATTGCTGATTTCGCCAAAGAATCGTTAGGTCTAGCGGCTCGGGTAGGTGTTCCAATAGGTTTTGGTGGAATTACAGACGGTATAGACAAACCACAATTCGCTACAGCCGTTGGCTTGATGTTAATTGATTCGGAGTCAAATTCCGTCCCTACTATGGGTGTTAAATTCAGCGGTAAAAGCGCTATTAAAGGTGGTGTTGGAATTTTATCCAAACTAATTGGTCGTTTTCGAACTTAGCTTTTTTTCTTGCAGGTGTTATACTAGATGATGAATAAGAAAAATTGGAGATAACAGATACCATGCCTGAATTAAAGCCAAGTGATATACAAACGTTTGCCAGCATAAAAGTAGTAGGCGTAGGTGGGGCGGGCGGCTCGGCCGTAAACCGTATGAAAGATGCCGGGTTGTCCGGAGTACAATTTATCGCAATGAACACCGACGCACAGGCGCTACACAACAGCAAAGCTGACGTGAAAATACACTTAGGCGGAACAACAACTAGCGGACTTGGTGCAGGGGCAGACCCGTCAATAGGTGAAGCAGCTGCTAATGAATCGCGTGACGAGATTCGAGAGGCGCTAACAGGTGCCGACATGGCCTTTGTTACTATCGGCGCTGGCGGTGGCACCGGCAGTGGGGCTGGTTATATAATTGCCGAGATAGCCCGTGAGTTAGGCGTATTGGTCGTCGGGGTGGCAACTAAACCATTTAGTTTTGAAGGTGAAAAACGTCGTCAAAATGCCGAATGGGCTATCGATCAGCTTGGCCGACATGTTGATACCCTCATAACAATCCCAAACGACAGATTACTTCAAACAATTGATCGTCGTACACCTCTGCTTGAAACCTTCAAAATCGCAGACGACGTACTTCGTCAGGGTGTACAGGGGATTTCCGAACTGATTACCGAACACGGCTTGATTAACCTCGACTTTGCTGATGTTAGGGCAATTATGAGCAATGCCGGCTCGGCGTTGATGGGGATTGGTCGTGCTAGTGGCGACAATCGAGCTGTCCAAGCTTCACAGCAGGCCATAGAGTCTCCACTTATCGAGGTTTCGATTGATGGCGCCAAGGGTGTATTATTCAACGTTACGGGTGGCTACGATATGAGTATGAGCGAAATTCAAGAGGCTGCCGAGATTATTACCAGTGCAGTATCACCAGATGCGAATATTATTTTTGGCGCAACCCTAAAACCAGAACTAGAAGACGAATTAATCATCACAGTTATTGCGACTGGGTTTGATTCAGCCTACTTTCATGCAAAAACTAATTCTTTTGAGGACGTTCACGAAGAAGACAACAGGCCTCAATTAAATGAAGAGACGGTTGGAGCGATTGATTTAAACCTTGATCACACCGAAGCCGCAACGATATTTGCCGAAGAAAACCGTGAAAACATTTGGAATCAGCCAAATACCGACGATGACGAGTCAGACACCCCAGCGTTTCTACGCAGGCGCAACAAGGATAGAAGGCCACAAGATATGGATAATTAATCTGATATGGCAAAGTATAACATCGGAGACAGTCGTGTGATCGAATCACGCGAAGTAAGTGACGGTGTTACCATTCGCCGTCGTCGCGAATCACCTGACGGGAAGCGTTTTACTACTTATGAACGCGTCGAACGTCCCAATCTGGCGGTTATAAAAAAAAGTGGCGTGCGAGAATTATTTGATCGCGACAAACTATCAACCGCTATCAAGCGTTCGGTTGGAAAATTTTTCGTTTCTGAAGTAGAAATAGAAGAAATGATCGTAGAAATAGAAGATTCGTTATATGCTATCGGTGAAACCGAGATTACGTCGAAAGAAATTGGCGACATTGTGTTAGAGGAGTTACTTTCTCGTAATGAAGTTGCATATGTTCGTTTTGCAAGCGTATTTCATAAATTCAAAACACTGAATGACTTTTTAAAAATTCTCGAACAACGCCAAGAACAAAAAAAGAAATCAAGATGAATTAGAAATGAAAGTGGCAGTAGTTTACAAAGATCAAACTGATTATACGCGGGCTGTTACCGACTTCCTTCGTGATTTTCAGCACCGAACTGGTCACGTCCTTGACACTATTGACCCCGATTCATCGGAAGGAGTATTGTTTTGTAACACCTACGGAATTATCGAATATCCAACAATTATCGCAACCAGCGATGACGGAGTTATGCAAAATACCTGGAACGGTTTACCGTTGCCGACAATTAGTGAAGTTAGCTATTATGTTCAGTAAGAAAATTCGATTTGTCATTTTTGTCCTATACAGATATAATGATTACCTAGAACATCCTTTTTAAGGTTAGCGGTCATCAACCGCGAATGTTTTTCGGAAGAACGTTTTAAGACTAGTTACTAGACAGCTCAGAATAATTAGACCCGAACGGTAATCGACTCGTCAGATCGAATAAAATAAGTGCTGAAAAGAATCTCTTTTTGGAAACTGGATGGTACCGTCCACCGTAGTTTTATACGAAGGTGGATTCCAGTGACTAAATAGGGATTTTTGTTTTTTCAAAGAAAGGAAACAAATGGATACACCAGAACACGAACGCATGCCTAAGGTAATTATTCGGACAGCCTCGCTGGCCGACGTTACCGATATAAGAAAAATGCACGCTAAATCATGGGTGGATACATATCCTAACGAGGAGGCAGGTGTTACTCGCGAATGGTTATTGGACCATACTGCACAGTGGCTTACGCCGGAAGGTCTTGAAGGATCGCAAGAGCATTTTAGGGCTATTTTTGGCAATCCAGACCATTTTTATCGCGTTGCATCAGACGGTAAGAGCATATTGGGGATGGCTCATGCATCGGTAATTGACGGTTCGCAGCATCTTGAGGCAATGTATACGGATAAATCGCAACATGGAACCGGATTGGCGCAAAAAATGATGGATTCGGTATTTGAATGGTTGGATCTATCGAAACCGATCGTACTTGAAGTCGCTAGTTATAATAAAAGAGCAATTGCGTTCTATCGAA
>Ga0172369_10002777_pt1 | contig 23600 bp, 27 predicted proteins | sample LakKiv25m_FD_114539 | JGI IMG/M metagenome (GOLD analysis project Ga0172369, IMG submission 114539) | Freshwater microbial communities from Kabuno Bay, South-Kivu, Congo - kab_022012_11.25m | ecosystem: Environmental > Aquatic > Freshwater > Lake | place: Democratic Republic of the Congo...
AAATGACCAAATTCGTGCGCAAGAATAAGGAATATAATTCCTACAATAACAATTAATGTAATCATCCCATTAGAAAACCAAACGCCCGATATACGACAATAATAATTTATACATAAATAAAAAAATAATTAAATATATCCAGTATCCTTCTAACGGGACAGGTTACATTATTCGTGAATTTCAGCAATCTTCTTATCAAGTACCTCCTCAATCAATTTGTTTGTTTCCTCGGTTTGTTTTTGAATTTCTTCCTTTAATTTGAATTTCATATCCTCGCCAATTTCCTTTTCATCAAATGCTGCTTGCGCACTTTTATTTGCCTCATCACGAGAGTGGCGCAGCGAAATTCTATATTCTTCCGAAATTTTCTTTGCAAATTTTGCTAATTCATCTCTTCTCTCACTCGAAAGTTCTGGAAGAAATATTCGAATAGTATTTCCCTCAATGTTTGGGGTAAGTCCGAGCGCAGATGTCTCGATTGCTTTTGCCGAAGGCGCAACCGCTTCTTTGTCCCAAAACTGCACTTGGAGTTCACGAGGCGGTAAAACGGAAATAGTGCCAACATGTTTCAGTGGCGTTGGATTGCCATAATAGACAACTTTTATCTCCTCAATCAAAGCCGCGGAAGGGCGATTCGCTCGTACTCCAGAAATTTCTTTTTTAAAATCTTCAACTATTTTCTTTGCTGCTTCTTTGAACTCAATTAAACTTTGATGCATATAATATATTTTTTATTTAAAATTATCTATCCGTAAGCATTATACCTTACTTTCAAGATATTGAATTGCTTTCTTTTGTAGTGGTCCATTCACAGTAAATCCCTTAATATCCGCTTCTTTCTTAAGAAGTTCTGAGAGTAATTGAGAGTGTTTTAACACACCACTTTTGTAATATCGCTCTATCTCCTTTTCAATATATTGCTCGATACGATCTGGCACCTCAATATCTTTGTGTATTATTGCAAGTGCCCAACCCAAACTTCCAAATGAAAATTCTGCAATTTTTTCTGCCTCGCTTCCTAAAATCTTTTGCTCTGAGACGAGAAAATCAACAACCTGCTTTCGTGTATATCGGGGAAAATAAATACACTGTAGACGCGAAAGAATTGGAGCAAACAATAGCTCTTTATTGCGAACAATAACAATAATCAATGCGTGTGCTGGTGGTTCTTCTAATAACTTAAGAAGTGCGGATTGCGCCTGATCGGTTATTTCGTCACTACATCGGATAATTGCCGTTTTTCTCTTTGAAATAAATGGCGCACTTGAACAAAACTCCTTTACCTGCCGCGCATCATCAATACCAAATGTACCCTTTTCATTTGGAACAAAAATTCGCGCGTCAACCACATTTGAATCAAGTTTTCCTGTCTCGAGATATGACGCGACCGCACGTGCACATGTTGTTTTTCCAACGCCGTCGTCTCCAAAAAAACAATACGACGCACCAAGTGTGTCATTATTAACCACACGAATGAACGATTGTATTTGATTATTAAATCCCCACATAATTTGTTGTGCAAAATTTATTTGCGAAGAAGTGTGCGCTTGTAAATATCAAGATGATTTAAAATGGTTGCGGTACCCTTTGCAACACAAAGAATTGATTCCTCAGCAAGATATGCAGAAACGCCAAGTGAACGCTTAAAAAATTCTTCCAAATCTCTCAAGTTTGAGCTTCCACCAGAAAGAATTATTCCTTTCTCCATAATATCCGCAGCAAGCTCAGGAGGAGTTACATTAAATACCCCTTGAACCGCATTCATAATTTCAATGAGATGCGGGTTTATTGCTTCAGCAATTTCATTTGAATTCACCGTCATGTCCTTTGGAAGTCCGGTATGGAGATCTCGTCCCCTAATCTTCATTTCCATCTTGTTTCGGTTCTGTATCGCAGTTCCGATGGTAATTTTTATATTTTCTGCAGTGTTCTCCCCAATTGCAAGCGCATATTTTTTCTTTATATATTCGGAAATGGCATGATCAAGTTTATTCCCCGCAACACGCAAGCTATTCCATGTAACAATTCCCCCCAAAGAAATAACCGCAACCTCAGTTGTTCCTCCTCCAATGTTCACAATCATATTCCCTTCTGCAGAGTGAATTGGAATTCCCGCTCCTAATGACGCAAGCAATGGCTCCTTCACTAAATAGACATCTCGAGCTCCCGCTTCTTTTGCCGCATTCATAACCGCCCGATATTCTGTTGAAGTTATTCCTGCAGGAACCGATATTACTACCTCGGGTTTGATGACATTAAATTTCCCAATACTTTTTGAAATGAAATATTTCAACATTGCCTGAGTGATAAAATATTCAGCAATAACTCCATCCTTAAGCGGACGATATGTCACAATGTCATCAGGAGTTCTTCCTACCATTTCTTTCGCCTCTGCTCCCACTGCGAGCACCGTATTGTCAGGTTTCCGAAGCGCAACAACCGTTGGTTCGTTAATAGTAATTCCTCGTTCAGGAAGAAATACGAGCGTATTTGTTGTTCCAAGATCAATTCCAATTTTTCGTGTAAACATGATAAATAATATTAAATTTTCGAGTGTCGGCGAAGAAAATTAATCAATTATTTATCACCCTATGAGATGTGATGAAATCACTATCTCTTTGGGGTTTCTTTGCGCACAACTCTATAAAAATCAGCACTCTCACTTTACTATCCTTTATTTAAAAATGCAAAGAAACGATGAAAATCTAAAAACTTTTCAAAAACAAAGAAACGTGGTATTGTACATAAGAATTATGGTTGTTAAAAAAACCACAAGAAATGCGCTCTTCGTGCTTTGCACGATTATTTTTATTGTTGCGGGAACTTATGCAATCCTCGCTATGCAAGGATTAGTTTTTGACATAAAAAACCTAAAACTAACGAAATCTGGCTCTATCTACGTACACTTCACCCCAACCGATGCATCGTTATTTATCGATGGAAAAAAATATCCAAAGACACAAGGAATGTTTGGAGGTGGCATACTTGTTTCAAATCTTGTTCCTCGAACCTATTCTATTTCAATAATGAAGGATGGGTACACTCCTCTTTCAAAAACACTCGTAGTAACTCCAGGCAAGGTTTCCGTTTCTGCGCGAGTAACACTTTGGAAAATTCTTCCTCAATTCGAAAAACTTGGAGAACACATTAGTGATGTATTTCCAACATCTCAAGGATTTATTTTCAAAACAACAAGTTCTACTCTCTATCTCGACGAGAAAAAACAAACACCGATAAAGGGAACTGTCGTGGAAGCATATGATATGAGTTCTTCATATGTTATTACAAAAAAAGGCACATCGTTATTCTTGGTTGATCTAACAAGCCCAACAATTGCACGAGACTTTTCGATATTATTTAAAACACTGGCACAATCACAAGAAATAACCGATCTAACCGCAATACAAAAGATCTCATTTCATCCATTTAGTAAGACAAAATTGCTAGTAAAAACGCAAAAAAACCTTTATGTATTTGATTTGAAAAAAAATTCGATTGGAATTCTTGATACCGAAGGAACACCAAATGCCATCGGCCTTGGAGCGAGTGAATTATTTGTGACAAATAAAAAAGGAGACTTAGTAATCAAAAATCTTATTCTTGACTCTAAATATGTATTTCCTATTAATGCTTCTACTACAAAATCAATTACCCCAAGTAAAAACGGGGCATATGTATTTATCATTAATAATGATGGAACACTCGACTTGTTTGACCGTTCCGCTCAGAAAGTAGAAAGAATTGGTAAGGATATTGAATACGCGACATTTTCCCCCGACGGTTTCCGCGCGGCATACATTGATACAAACCATATAGCATATATTCGATACCTCGATGACTATGAAGGCGACCAAGCGAAAACAAAGGGAACAGTAGATTCCTTCGCCATCTCTTCAGGAGCTGATTCAAAATCTTTTGAATGGATCCCTTTTGCAGAAAATTACTTCCTATTAAAAGTTGGAAAAAATATTCGTATAGAGGAAACCGACACACGACAACCAAGAAATGTCGCAACGATTGCAAAAGAAGTAGAAAAATCACTTCTTATTAGTGGAGATCTTTTTATACTTAATGAAAATGGCGAATTCCTAAAAGCAACAATTGAAGAATAAGATTCTTCGGCTTCGCCTCAGAATGACGGAGTGCTGTCATCCTGAGTGAAACGAAGGATCTCGGTCATCCTGAACAGAGTGAGGGATCTGGCCGAAGTCGGACTTCGACCATCTCCTCATCTCTGGTCGAAGTCGGACTTCGGTGATCCTAAAAATGTGTCGCTTCGCTCCTTAAAAGCCCACGATTTCTAACGTTCGTTTCACTCACTGTTTTCCTCCACGGGGAGAGACTTATTTTCCGTCTCTCCCCGACCTCTTCTCTCACAACAGTGGAGAGCTAAAAAAATTTCCCCTTACGGGGAAATTTCCTTTTAACGCTTTCTCCACTGTTGTGGTCTGCGAGCTTTGCGGAGTCCTGGATGCTTTCGCTCAACTGCTCTTGGATCTCTCTTTAAGAAACCGAGCACTTTCAAATTTGTTCTCCAAATTGGATTGAGCATTATGAGTGCTCGAGAAATTCCAAGTCGAATTGCTTCTGCTTGTGCATTCACTCCTCCACCAACAACGTTCACTGAAACTTTGTATGAATCAAGCGAAAGTGTAGTAAATGGATCAATAACAATTTTCTTTAAACGATCAGTACCAAAATATTTTGTAAAATTTTTATCGTTTATTGTCACCTCTGCTTTATCAAATTTTCCCGTAAACAAACGAACACGAGCAACCGCAGTCTTTCTGCGTCCTACTGCCTCAAAATACTTATTTCCTTTTGTCGGCTTTCCTGCCTCTTTTACTTTAGTAGTCATATATTAATCAACAATTTTAAGACGCTTCAATCGAACTGCCTGAAGTTTATTTTTTGGTAACATAAGTCGAACTGCATGACGCAATACCCATGCTGGATTCTTATCGAATACGTCAACAAACTTCCGTTCTTTTAAATGGCCTAATGGTCCAGTGTGCTTGTAATACATCTTTTGGCGGGTCTTTTTGCCAGTAAGCACCAGTTCTTTTATACCGGTTACTGAAACGGTATCAGTCCCTGCATTCCTTGGGTCATAGTTTGCATTTTTCTTTCCTTGCAAAATAATCGCAATTTCAGAAGCGGCGCGTCCCATCGGTTTTCCTTTTACATCAATGTTATATTCCATAGTAATTAAACAAATTCAATCTTTGCCATCTTTGATGCGTCATTCTTTCGTGGCTTTGCGATTTTTATAATACGAGTATACCCACCTTTTCGTTCTGCATATCGTAATGCAAGATCATGATATACCTTGTATGCGGACGTCTTTGGAAGATAAGTCATAATGACACGAAGCCCCGCAACATTTTGCTTTTTTCCATAAGTAATCAAACGCTCAACAAGCATTTTGATTTCTTTTGCTCGTGCCTCAGTAGTCACAATTGACTCATGACGAACAAGGTTGTTTGCAAGCGACTTTAAAAACGCCTGTCTCTGCCCCTTTTCTCTTCCAAATTTTCTTCCTTGATTTGCGTGACGCATACTATATCTTCTTAATTATTATTTTTTCTTTGACTTCTTCTCTGATGGTTGTTCAATTTTCGCAACCTCAATTGCTGAAATTTTTTCAAAATGATCCTTCAAAATATTCACACTCTTATGGAATGCGTCAGATGGAGTGATTGATCCATCGGTTTCTACCTCAACAATCAAGCGATTGTAGTCGGTTCGATCTCCTACGCGCATGTTCTCTACAGAAAATGAAACTCGCGTTACCGGAGAAAAAATTGCATCAAGAACTATTGTTCCAATTGGAAGACGCTCTAACTTTCTTGATTCCGCAGGAACGTATCCAAGTCCTTTCTCAAGGGTAAGTTCTGCGTCAAATTCTGTATTCTTTTTTGAAAGAGTCCCTAGATATTCATCAGTATTAATCACATGAACAAATGTACTTGATTCGATATCTCCCGCAACTACTTTTCCTTCTTTTTTTACATGGAGACGAACCACCTGTGGTTCATCAGCAAAAAAATGAAATCGAATCTTTTTTAAATTCAACGAAAACTCGACAACATCTTCCATCATTCCAGGAATGGCCGAAAACTCATGATCAATACCTTTGATCTTTATTTGGGTGATTGCGGCACCAGGAAGTGAAGAAAGCAACACACGGCGGAGCGCGCTCCCAAGTGTTGTACCATAGCCGGTATATAACCCTTCAATATGAAAAAGACCAACATTGTCTTTCTCTGAAACCTTCTTTATTGATACTGTCTCGCTAATATGAGAATATTTCATAATTTAACTATACACTATTTTCCCTATTTTATCGGGAATAAAATTGACCAACCAATGCGACATTAAATGGAAATTCACTGGTATCAGAAACTGCCGAAGCAACACATTCACCTTTCAAGTTGCCTGGATCCATTTTAAGCCACGCGGGAGGCGCAATGTGTTGTAAGCTTTCCTTAATTCCTTCAAAAAGCTTCGAACTTTTAGACTCTGGACGAATCTCAATAACATCTCCCCTCTTTACTCTGAATGATGCCACGGTAACTTTTCTTCCGTTCACCACAATATGACCATGCGAAACCATCTGACGAGCAATGCGAGGCGACTTTGCAAAACCAAGAAGATATACAACAAAATCAAGACGCTCACGAAATGCTGCTTTTATTTTTTCAGGATCGTCTTCACGATTAAAAATTACCTGAACCTGCTTATTATTTAAACCAAAAAATATCTGAATTTTTTGCTTCTCCTGAAGTTGTTTTCCATATTCAGTAACCTGTGAACGACGAGTGCCGTGCTGTCCTGGTTTTCCCAAACGACGCACCGTAACACACTTTGGCGACGAACAACGATTAGCTTTCAAAAAAAGCTTTGTACCAAGTGATCGTTCCTTTTTTTCCTTAATTCTTCGCATGTTTGTTTATATTCTTCGTACCTTTCTTGGACGTGGACCATTGTGTGGAACTGGAGTCACGTCTTTAATCGACATGATTTCAAATCCTTTTGCTGAAAGCGTGCGAACAGCCGAATCTCTTCCCTTTCCGATACCACGAACAAATACATCAATTTTAATTGGTCCTGATCGCTTTACTTTTTCTGCAATTGCCTCAGAAACTTTTGATGCAGCGAAAGGAGTTGCTTTCTTTGGTCCGGTAAATCCTACAGAACCCGCCGAAAGCCACGCAATAGTGTTTCCCTTCTCATCGGTTACCGTCATAATTGTGTTGTTCGAAGACGCCTGGATATAAATACATCCCTTTTCAATACGAAGCTTACCAGATTGCTTTGTTGATGCAACCGCCTGCTCAACGCTTTCTGATTCTTTTATGAGCTGTTCCTTACTCTTTGCTGCTACTTTTTTCTTTCCCATGATAGTTAATTTATTATTTGAGATCGGTCTTTCTCTTTCCGCTTCCCGCAGTCTTTCGAACATTTCCACGAACCGTCCGTGAGTTTGTCTTCGTTCTCTGCCCACGAACAGGGAGACGTCGCGCGTGTCTGAGACCACGATATGCTTTTATTTCCTTCATTCGACCGATATTCTGTCGTATAATTTGACGAAGTTCTCCCTCAACTTTAAAACTCTTTTCAAGTACCCCTTGAATTTTACTGATATCCTCAGGAGTGAGATCTTTCGCTTTTTTCTTTAAATCAACCCCCGCTTCTTTCAAAATATCAAGAGCAGTTTTCTTTCCAATGCCAAACACATACGGCAATGCGTATTCAATAGTTTTATTATCAGGGATATTTACACCAATTATTCTCATAATGTTTTTGTATTAAAAATGTTCGCGTTATCCTTGACGTTGTTTGTGCTTTTTATTTTCACAAATAACATATACGCGCCCCTTTCTGCGAATAGTTTTGCATTTCAAACAAATTTTTCGTACTGATGCTCGTACTTTCATAAATAACGTTGTGTTAAGACATTAAAAAACGACTCACAAGGAGTGTTTCTCAAGCATACAGGAATACTTGAAAAATTACAACCTTCTGATGATCCTCCCCCTTCGGTTATCATATGTTGTCATTTCGACTGTCACCCGATCCCCAGGAATTACCCTAATTCTATGAATTTTGAGCTTCCCACCCAAATGGGCAAGAACATTCTCATCTAATCCCTCAACTCGAACGCGGAAAAGCAAACCGGGAAGTGCTTCTTCCACGATTCCGTCCCGCTTCACTACTCTTGATTCAGAATCCATGTGAATTTGTAATACAGTTTCAATTATATGAATAAAAGGTAAAAGAGTCAAGCATTATTCAAGTTTTAGCTCAACTTTTTCAGGATTTGTCGGAATTCGGGAAAGCCAAGGAAACCTGAGTGATATATTTGTCGACTCAACCCATGGAAGAGACAAAATATATGACCTAACCTCATCAGTCTTTCTCCCTAAAATTAAAGGTTTTAGTGAGTCAGTCTCAATGTTCTCTTCAAAAATGATGGACCCCTTTATTTTTACCGAAAGTGATCCAGCAGAAAAGTCAGAAGTTGATGTTCCGTAAGATATATCAATAGAACGCATTCTCATCTTCTCGCTAACCTCTTTTTTTGTTTGTTCATAGATTGCTGACCTTAATTCGTCCTCGCTAAAACTGATTTCTTTAAGCGTTCCCTCAACATACAACAACGCGTCCGACGAAGAGGATACTTGAAAATCTTTTTTAGTTACCAAAAATGAAGATGCTCCATCAAGAATTTTTAGTCCCGCAACGTCAACAATTTTCTTCTTTTCTTCGAGTGAGAGTTTTAATTTTTCGACTACCGATGCCTCGGTATCACCATCAGTTGATGAAGAAATAGAAATCGCTACTCCGCTTCCTCCACCCTCCATCGCAGAATTAGAAACTCCATAAAATTTTTCAAAACGTGGCGTTCCATTAAATCCGGGAATAGTCCATTTCTCGGTTGGTGGAATATTATACTCTTCTCCTGCCTCGCTCGCTATCACTTCTACGTCTAAACTACCCGGCTTTAACACACCCCTTACCATAATTCCCCCCGGCACAGATATATCTGATTGTGTCCGAAAAATCTTTCCATCCGGAGTCTGAAATCTTGTCGTTGCAACTAATTTCTGAGGCATTGTCCCATATGTATTAAAAACAGTAATTATTCCCTTCGCCTTTGTTGCGGTCCCCTGCGAATGTCGAACGCCAGAAACCGGCAAAGATATATTTCCATTTGAAGAAACGAGTTGTCCTCGTAATAATATTTTTGCATCAGTCACTTCTGTTTTTGCATAATTTTGAGACACTAAAACAGTTTCATTAAACTGAATGACTTTCTGACGCATCGTAATCATGACAGAAGCCCGCGGAAGCACAAACCAGCCCAAATAAATAAAAATAAATAGGCCCACACAAATTAGACCGCTGACCACGAGCACCGTTTTCCCTTTTTTTCTTTTCTCGCCAAATCTCGCACTATTGTCATTCGTTTTTGATTGAGTTTCGGCATAAAAAGTGGCCACGGGTATTTTTGAAGATGAATCAGACAATTTCTTTTTATGAACATGAGAAGCTGGTGGTTCAATTTCCTTTTCTTTTTTTTCTAATGAAGACGCATCTTTTTTCAAGAGCACCGCGGCGCGAGGAATGATATCAGAAACCGCGCGTTCGCTTTTTTTGAAAACTGGATTAATCGCGGTGATTGTTGCAAGAGACGCAAGTTCAAGAATATGATCATCTACTGATTCAACCATAAGCGCCTTTCCCGCAGTATTCCCTTCTCTCTTTAATACGTGAAAGTTATTAATAGATCTTCCCAATACTGAGTCCCTCGGAATATTCAAAATAACCGTATCAGATTTTGCTTCAATCAAATTTTCAACAGCCACTTCCAGCCCATCACTTTTTTCGAGAAATACTTTTTTTTCCATCCTGTTATACATAATTTATATTTAATTGCGACATTTTGTTTTGATTTATAGTAATATCATTTTATTTAGATAACACCGTTGAAGTCACACTTCACTAAGAGGTCATTTTTAACGGGACAAGCCATTTTGCCCTTCTTCGCAGAAGAAGATTGAGATATTCATATTGGGGGTGAACATAGGGAAAAAGAACAAGAAGCGAAGAAGTCGTTTGCCCTAGAAATGACATTTTATCTGAAATTCTATATCGTTCATCAGAAGAAAATACTGATGCAACATTATCATCCTCAAAATGAATGACTCGCCCCTCTCCACGAAGTAACTCATGATGCTCCAATTTAAGAGACGCGTCTGCAAAATCTTTAAATTGCTTATATTCATCACGAATAATCTTTTCAATGACTCCTTTTATTCTTAAAGAAATTCTATGCGAAGAAAAACGTGGAATAAGTGCGCTTGCATATTCTTGAGAAACACCAAGGGCATCTCCTAATGAGGAATATACATTTTGATATCCCCAATCGATAGAACCGCGAAACCCACATTCATCTCCAATTTCGTACCAGAGCGTTTTTGTCATATCAATATCAAAAAAAATCCCAGGCCGCGAAACCATACTTGCAAGAATCGCTCCGCGTTCTGCCACAATTGGACCAATCTCTGAACGCCCAGCAATTCGCTCAAGTGCTGGAAGTAGTGATCGTGAAATAAACGAAACACGAAAAGAAAATTCGAGTTCTTTACCAGAAAAACCCAATGGATTAAACACGTTATGTCCTTGCAGTTTTATGCCAAACACTACAATATTCGCAATTACTAAATCAAGTTCTGAAGTATTTAATTTCTTTGCGGCAAGCGGTCTAAATTTATTCAAAAAACTCCATAATGCATGAAACAGCAACCCATCAAGTTCTCCCTCATCAATAAGTTCGTCTTGATGTACGCGAAAAACCGAAATAGAACTTTCGATTGTTGCTACATTATCGGCACGCAATGCAAGAATAATTCGGTCATATATAAGTTTTGGAAGTAGCGACCTCGAAATATCGCCGAGTGTTTTTATTTTTTTCTGTTTTTTCAACACTGCTTCTCCTTTTTGGATACTAAACTCGCTCCCCAAATATCCAGATTCGGTTCCTTCAACAAGCAAAACACGCTCATTTCCTCTCTGTATAACCCTCTTTACAACGCGTAATATATTCATCCTATTAGAAAATCTGATAACCACGAATCGACCGTGACAACAATGAACATGCGGGTAAAAAACTTGGCAAATGAAAATTACTCGAAACTGAAAAAAATCTAACGAAATCCATTGCCATCATTATATCACCGTTTCCGCTTCAGCGCGCGTTATAGAAAAAAATTCTCGTGAAATATTAATAATTGACTCCCTTAATGAAGATCCGGGGAACGGAAGCACTCTCAGTGTATCAGCAGAAAACGGATCGTGTGTTTCTCCATCAATTGTCATTTTTATATAAAATTCCTGAACCCCTAAATTAATCATGTCCTTTGCTTTAAATATTGGCGTCATTTCAACCTCAAGTCGCTCAGCATCTTCTCCACCAACACGAAATACAACAATTGAACCAACACTACCAATAATGGCTGCGTGCATCTTATTGGTAAGTTGTCCCATATATTGGTGTGAAATTGCAAGACATATTCCATATTTTCGAGACTCAGAAAGAAGATTCTCAAATGTTTCGGTGACAAGATTTTGAAACTCATCGATGTATACATAAAAATCATTCCTCCCCCATTCCGGAATCGCTGCCCGCATCATTCCTGCTTGTTTTATTTTTGCGATAAACATTGAACCCAAAAAATTTGCATTTTCTTCCCCCAACTTCCCCTTGGAAAGATTAATGAGAATTACTTTTCCCCCATTCATAAGTGCCTCAAAATCGATCTTATTTTCTCGTTGTACAAAAATATTCCGTAATAGCGGATTTGAAAGAAACTGGCTCAATTTATTCACTAATGGGATGATTGCCTCCGTCTCATATTTTTCTGACCAATCAGAAAATTCAACGCTCCAAAATTTCTTTACCATCATATCTTTGATGTGCGGTATCACCAGTGAGCGATATTCATTATCAGTGAGAATTGAAACCATGCCCATCATCGCCACGTCAGGATAATCAAGAAGTGCAAGAATGGAAAAACGGAAAACATGCTCGATGCGAGGAGTCCAATTCGTATCAAATTGCTTCTTCATAATCTCAATAAATCCCTGGGCAAGTTGATGTCGAAACATAGGATCAATATTTGAAAACGGATTAAATGATACCGGAAATTCTGCGTCTGACGGATCGATAATGCATACATCTCGTATTCGTTCTTCTGGTATACAATCCAGAATACTGTCGATAATATCTCCATGTTGGTCAATAACACAAATTCCCTTTTTGTATGCGATGTCCTGTCTGATAAGAAGCTCTAAAAATTTTGATTTCCCCACTCCACTTTTTCCTATGGTATATATATGTCGCTTCCTATCTACTCTTTTTATACCAAAAACAAACCGTTTCTCTTCTAACCCTGCGACATAATTCGTCCTCCCGATAAAAGATGTCCCACTCGGCTCAACCCTTCCAAGCACGGGAAGCTCCGGAGGCGGCGGAGCATATTTTATAAGTTGTATCTTTCCCTCTTTTGTCATTATGAAAGTATTTTTATTTCTTTCAAAAATTCCTCATAAACACGAAGTGCTTCGTCCTTCGCTTTTTTTGACGCCTCGAATCCAGATGTGTGAACAATTTTATTTCTTAACCGATGTCCACTCCACACCCCGTCGAGAGAACGAATACGAAGTCCATTGAGCTTCCCTAATCGATCACCCATATCTTTCCCTTCAAACCCCGCGTCTTTTAATAATTCATCAATTAAAATGTCGGCATTCACAATTGCGGTCGTATACGAGTGTGGTGGAGCACTTTCTGAATCTTCAACAATCTTATTCCACATTAAAACATATTTTTGAATTAATCCTTTTCGCTTCAAAAGCCCAATAAGAGACGGTTGAGAATATTTTTTTGAAAGTGGTGGGGCGAATGTTTTTGCCTTTATTATAAATAAAACAAATAAGACAATAAGTGCCGCATCAAGCACAACAAAAATATTTCTTGCTACGGTGAGATACATTTCCCACGGAAGAGCAAAGAATGCAACAATAGAATCCAAAATACCATAAATAATTCGATCGATATTCATCCAATTAGAGAGTTAACCATTTTGTGTTACGACTTTTTCCATATTAATTTCAAAAATTTAAATTATCTCCCGCAAAGCAATGTGCGCCCCCTAACGAGATCGCGTGTTAGCCTCCAAATTTTTCTAACTGCGACTCCTCACCGAAGATAGCAAGCCCAACTGGAGGACCAGCTTTCTTACTCTCAATCCTTCGCATGTGTGGGGTAGTAAGCACCACCGAAGTTGGAAGATGGAAAATGGTAGCAACTCCATCAAGCGCGAGCTCAAATGTTTCTGAATTATTCCCATTAGTAGCAAACGAAGTAAAGAATTTCTCAACAAACGATCGAGGTGCAAGTTTTCGCTTTCGATAATTCCATAACATTCGCTGTTTTTTCATCTCAAGACGCGCATCGTTCAACATATATGGTTTTTTCCATTTATCCACACTTGTTCCAACAAGTCCATTTGCCTTAAACGCATTAAGCGTTGGAGAACTATATTGATTAAATGCTCCGGTAATTCCCCCACGCACGAATCCAGAACCATCTTTAAACACCGTTGTCGGGCCAATATACATTATACGAATAAGTGTGGTAAATGCAGACTTTGCAAGATTTCGAGCAACCGCATCAATAGTAGAAGTCGTTTCTTTTGGATCAGTAAGTTGTGTCTCTCCAATAACTTTTGGAGTCCTTAATTTATCAAGCTCTTCCATCCATTTTTTTCCCCAATCTTTTGCTGCTGGCTGTATAACAATCTGAACACCAGCAAATTCTCCAATTCGAAGCTTTCCCAAAATTTCAAGAAATGACGACGTCGGGTCAAGTGCTGCCGCGCTTTCTTCTGAAGCTTTAAATGCCGCATATGTCCGAATTGGATACAGCGCATCTTTCGCAAGTTTTATTTCAGTTCCCCAAATATCTTTTTCTTCTGCATATAAATCTGCGGTAGTTTCGGGAATTATCGAAATATAATCAGGAACCTCTACTACCTCTACATCTGAATAACTTGAAAGAATGACCGCCTCAACGAGGTTTTTGTTCTTTTTTGGAATCCTCACATAAAAATGTACTTCACCCTCCACACTTACCATCTCAAGCGAAAACCAAAGCATCGTTTCTCCATCAAGCCAAATTTTATTCCAATCTCCTGGAACACTAGTCATCCCGTGCATAGCCAAAAGAATTTGCTCCATCGCTTGTGGACCTTTTTCAAGTGCACGCGGAATTCTTAATTCAAATACTGTATTTTTTTCTTCTGCCATCTCCACCTCTTTAAACTGCTCCTGCTTAATAAACAAATATATTGGTTTAATTATTTCAAACAAGAAGAAAAAAAGCCAAATTGGCCAAGTTAGCTCAAGAAAGCGCACAAAAATATTTACCACTTCCTGAGGAGCAATAAATGGAATTACAATCGAAACACCAACAAACGTAAGAAAAAGCCAAACCTCTGTCTTTCCTAAAAGCTCGGTTAGTGTATCTCCAAAATGTCCTGTTACCTCATTAAACATTACTTTCATTGTACCATTCAAATGAATATACAAAAAACCCTCGAGCTATAGAATCGCGAGGGTTTTTCTATTGTCTAACTTTTATGCTTGCTTCGTATGGTACTTTCCATTTTCGATTCGAGAAAAATATTTACGATTTTGTAAACTTAACAAAATAGTATTTTCTTTTAAAAACCGTTGCTTGTTTACTAAAGTTACTACCTCAGTCGAAGTAAGCGGTCCATGTTTCTTAAGCAGCGTTGTAATTACCTCTCGAACTGTCCCCGTCTCAAATCCATGTTCTTTCAATCCATAAATTCCACGACCAACCAATACAAAACGATTATCTTTTATTAATTCATTGTGAACAGTCTGTGTATGTGCCTTCTTTTTATCAAGACCAAATTCATTAATATTTTTTGCCACCGAAACAAAGTGGAGTGGCTGTCCATGTTTTTTTAAAACAAGATATGCTTTATCACGAATTGTTTTTGGCTCGATTTCAGCCCAATCGCGAGGCCCAAGATCTCCAAACACATTCACGCCAAAATACTTAGGAATTTTAAGAAAATGTTCACACCCCCTACATTCAGAAAGATATGATTTCTCACGAAGTATTTGGTTGCGATCCCCTCCTTTAAAAAACTGGATCATCCGCTTCACAAAAGAAATAAAATTTTCTTTTGATTCTTTTGTTAAAAACCAATATGCATTCATTAAATCATCTTCTTTAGCATACTGCGGAACGCCTGCGGCGAGAAAAACAAAACGAAGTTTTTCTGTTATGTATTTAACATCAGTGTTTGGAAGTTTCTCTTTCATCGCCGAAATAAAGGTCTCATCAAGTTCAACACCACTCATTGAATCGAGGCGTTTCGTCGCAATTTCGATCAACTCTTTCGCATCTTTACGCACGCGATCACGGAGTTTTGAAAGTAACTGCTCCTCTATTTGTCGTACACGTTCTCGAGTAATCCCAAGTTCGTCTCCAATTTCTTGAAGCGTAAAGCGCTTCCCATTTTTTAAACCAAAACGCCCAAAAGCAACTTTCTTTTGTTTTGGGTTGAACTCCTCAAATAGAGTATTTATGAATTGATCGATATTCTGGACCATGGTGCGTAAATATTGTTTTGTTTAACAATGTTAAAATACACCATTCCAAGTTTCAAGTCAACCCCGCACTCACAAATACGCCATACTGCCAGACTTTAGAGATTTAGTCTAGTCATATGGTATATTTATTGATTTTAACCAAAGAAAACCCCCCACTTTTGTGGTGGTTTTGTGGTTATTTTACTGCTCTTCTTGCCCAGAGATAAAGTATCGGACTTGCAAGGAAAATTGAAGAATATGTCCCAAAAATGGTACCAACAAGAATGGTAAGCACAAAGTAATATAACGATGCAGGACCAAAGATAAGCAATGCTACTAATACAATAATAAGCGTTAATGTTGTATTAATTGAGCGCGCAAATGTTTCGCGCACACTGACATTTATAGTTTCTGCAAAATCCTCTTTTCCACGACGCACAATAAGGTTCTCACGAATTCTATCAAATACAACAATAGTATCGTGAACTGAAAAGCCCATTACCACCAAAAGCGCGACAATAAAATTAGTGTCTATCTCAATTCCCTTCCACATTCCTAACAATGCCAAAAGTCCAGTAGGAATTACAACATCATGGAACAAGGAAATAAGAGTCGCAAACCCATATTTCCATGAAGAAATTGGTTTGGAGACTTTTCTAAATGCATACGCAATATAGAGAGAAATTCCTACAAGTACCAATAGAATTGCAGTAATTGCACGCTTTCGAAGTTCGTCTCCAATTGTTGGGCCAATGTTCGAAAAATTTAATTCGGTATATTCACCAACATTTTTTAATGCGATTCGATATGAATCGTATTCTTCTTGGGTCGCATTTGGCAATCGAATAACAAAGATACCTTCCCCTGCCGCGCGCACTGACTGTTCTCCCTCCTGTTTTACCAAACGAAGTGCCTGTTTGATTGCATCTTCGCTTGTTGTGGTATTTGCAAATTTTATCTCCCACTGCATTCCTCCACGAAGGTCAATGCCCTGCTTAAAACCCAAAATACCAACGAGAAGAAAAGAAAGAACAACCATTATTCCTGAAAATCCAAGAAAATAATTTTTATATTTAATTAAATTGAAGTTTTTCATATTTTTATTTAATAAAAGCTTTAAGCATCATTCGCGTCGTAGTAATTGCGCTAAACATACTCACCACAACCCCGACAAATAATGTAAGCGCAAATCCTTGTACAAATCCTGAAGTAAAGAAGTAGAGGACGCCGGAAGTAATCATGGTTGAAATATTCGAGTCACGAATTGAAGTCCATGCACGATGGAATCCCTCGTTAATTGCAACTGGATGCGAAAGTCCTTTTTTAAACTCCTCATTTGTTCGCTCAAATACAAGAATATTCGCGTCCACCGCCATACCAATAGAAAGGATGAATCCTGCAATACCCGAAAGCGTCATTGTTACTCCTAAAAGTTTAAATATTCCAAGAGTAAGTGCAATATAGAAAAGGAGTGCTATTGCCGCAAACACCCCAAGCTTTCGATAATATCCCATCATAAATAACATCACGATCAACGTTCCAATTGCGCCAGCAAAGATTGCCTTATTGAGTGAATCCTTACCAAAGTCAGAACCAATTGTCTGTTGATTAATAAGTTTCACTGGTGCAGGTAATGCTCCCGCATTAAAACGCTCAACAATTTGTTTTGCACGATCCAAAGAAAACTGGCCGGTAATACGTGCGTTTCCTCCAGAGATTTTTGCCTGTACATGTGGACAACTATCGTTTATGTCGTCAGGGATAATCGGCTGCCCATCAAGAAATAAACAAATTGGCTTCCCAATATTCCTTCCAGTGATCTGTTCAAAATTTGTTGCCCCCTCACTATTTAAAGAAAAATCAATTTCAATAACATTTGTTTGTTGGTCTCTTCCCAAGGCCGCGCGCGTTACATATCGTCCATTTAATGTTGTTGGGACAAATGCAACCGTGCTTGATCCATTCGGAAGTTTCTCTTCTTGCACTTCACGAAATTCTAAAAACGGCGTTTCTCCGATCATTTTTACTGCCTGATCAACATCCTTGATTCCCGCAAGCTCAACTACAAGCCTGTTGGAATCTCCAACTTTTTCTCCATATACTTTTGGTTCACTTACCCCAAATAAATTGACTCGCTTTTCAATAACATCGCGGAGTCCTCGAGACACGGCATCTTTGTCTGCATCTTTTACCTGAGAAAGATCTATTTCATACGTGAGGAGCGTTCCTCCCGCAAGATCAAGTCCCAAATTCCATGGTCGTGCCCCATTTATTTTTTGCCAAACCGGCTCATATACAAAAACGCCGGCGACAATGGAAACAACCACAATAAGCGACAAAAAAAGTTTTAAGCGATTTCGCTCATATTTCATACAAGAAATAGTGTACACCGAGCGCTATAAGATTGCAAAATAGGAAAAATTATTTATTTCCCATCAATGCGATAAATTTTTTTGGATCTACTGATACCCCGTTCACTTTTAGTGATAAATGCAAATGCGGACCAAATGAGTATCCGGTATTCCCTACACGCCCAATCAATTCTCCCTTTGAAACCACATCTCCCTCATTCTTTAGTCGCTCATCAAGGTGCATATAGAGAGAAAATACCCCCTGTCCGTGATCAACAATAATCGTATTTCCATATGTTGTGTCTATATATGATTTTGCGACAATACCACCAGAAATTGACAAAACATCTGTTCCTTTTGGTGCTTTGTAATCAATCCCCCAATGTCGAATAATTGACGATCCTGTTTTTCGTATTTCTCCAAATGGACTCACAATATTTTCCTTTATTGAAAGTGGATATTGAAATTTATTTTCAAAATATACTTTCTCTGTTTTTTTCTTCACTACTTCATCGAGTGCGATCTTCTCTTTCTGTAATTGAGCGATAAGTGTTGCAGGAGTAAGCGTTGATCCGGTTGGAATACCAAGCGAGACACGAGCAAATTTTCTTGATTTAACCCATATCGTACGAGTTGCAAGGGAACCATTGGGAAAAACTGTTTTTAATGTATACGCGCCTGGGGTCTCAGTTCCCGATATTGGAAGGAATGCGACAAGCGCACCATCAAGAGAAAATAATGTAATAGGTTTCTTTTTAAATGTTGCCGATTTTATCTCTGCATTACGAAGCGTCACCATCACCACATCCCCCTGATATGGAACATTGGTAGACAGCGTAAGTGACGACTTTACTGCGCCAAAAACAAATGCTGGGGCAAAAAGGAAACTAGAGATAATAAATAAAAACAGTTGCTTCACCTATTTATTGTACAAAAATTCCCCACAGTATGTGGGGAATGATTACATAATACGTTGTAATGTTTCACTCTTGAGGTCGGCAAATGTTCCATTTTTTATAGAACTTCGTATCTCATCCATAAGCGAATTAAAGAAAAATACATTGTGAAGTGTTGCGTATTTTCCTCCTTCTGGATTTTTTGAGTGGAACATTTCATATAACACACCACGCGTTATCTTATTTGAACATGTCGGACACTTGCATCCAACTTCAATTGGAGCATCAGAACTTTTGAATTCTCCTTTCTTCACATCAAACCGTCCGTTGTGTGTCCAAAGTGCACCATGTCGTGCTTCTCGAGTAGGAATTACACAATCAAATGTGTCCACTCCACGTTCAACGCCTTCAAAAATATCACGAATTTGACCGATGCCAAGCAAATGTCTTGGTTTTTCATCAGGAAGAAACGGCATCGTCCACTCGAGAACGTTATACATATCTTTTTTTGATGCCCCTAAAGAACCACCGATAGCAAATCCATCAAAAGACATTTCCCCAATTGTACGAGCACTTTGTTTGCGTAAATTTTTAAATGCTCCACCCTGCACAATTCCATAAAGAAGTTGGTTTTTGTTCTTCTTTACTTCTATGCACTTACGCGCCCATTGATGAGTACGATTCATCGCCCACTTTGTATACCAGTAACCGTGCTTTGGCGACGTGCACTCATCAAACGCAAGAATAATGTCTGCTCCTAATTTCTCCTGAATTTCTATTGATTTCCGAGCATTCAAAAATACCTTTTTGATATCTCCATAATTTTCATCTTTGAAATATGCACCCCACGGCATTACCCGAACAGAATTTCTTTTATGGGTAATTCCAAGCCAAATTTTTATCTGCAAAATGAAATCATTTAAAAAGGTTGGCCGTGTATTATGTTCAGGAAAAAAACCTACTTTTGAAACTTCATGTTCTCGAGAAAATCCAAGTGAAAACACTTGGAATCCGCCTGAATCAGTCATGGTGATCCCCTGATAATCCATCACGGCATGGAGTCCATTGTATGAAGGAAGTTTTTCTGCAAGCTTTCTCCAGAGATGATAAGTATTTGCAATAATAATTCCGGTATTTGTATCTCTAAGATCTTGAGCACTTAGTGTTCGCACTTCCGCATTTGTTCCAACAATAACATACGCTGGTGTTTCTATTATTTCCCCATTAGGGACTGTTAATGTGCCCACTCTCGCTTTTGAATGTGGATCACGTGCTGTGATAGTGAACATAATTCTCCTTTTAATTTATTTTTATTTGAGAGTGATACAAAAATACAATAAATCCGCCCTTTTTGCAAGAAAAATAAAATCCCCAGCCTTTCAAGAAATGTGGGGGCGTCCTGATTCCAAACACACCAACAAAAAGTCCCTCAGTTTTTGAAATATCGCGCAGTCACAGCAGTGTGACGAGCGAAAAGACCTACCTACCGGCAGGTAGGAATTTTTCAGCAGAAAAATATTCTGGTTCCAAAAATTGAGGGACTTTGAGTATTACTTTACCCCAAGAAGCTCTACATCAAACAACAATGTTGCATTTGGTGGAATCGCTCCAGGATATCCGTTTGGTCCATATCCCAAATCTGAGGGAATAATGAGCTTCCGCTTTCCCCCAACTTTCATGCCCGCAACCCCTTCATCCCAACCCTTAATTACCATTCCAGCGCCAAGTTTAAATGGAAACGGTTTCCCCCTATCGAGCGAGCTATCAAATTTTGTTCCGTCAATGAATGTACCCGTGTAGTGTACCGTCACTTCCTTTCCCGCGACCGCCTCAGTCCCTGTCCCTACGACAACATCCCCAATTTGAAGTCCATCAGGAAGTGTCTGCATTGTTATACTTGTTGTTTCTTGCATAGGTAATTGTGTTGTTTGTTGGTTTGACCCTGGTGATTGTAACTCTTGCGTCGCTACGTCTTGTGGGGTACGCATCCAATATAGAAGCGCGCCAACCCCCACAATAACAAGCGCAACGAGAATTAATGTAGTTTTTTTATTGTTCATCCGATACATTGTATCACATTTTAGTTTTCACAAAATATTTGATCGCCTATTTCTGTTTGTGACTTTTTTATTGTCCCAGCTGGAAACTCAAATACATTTTTGTATTTCGGATTCCAAAAGAAAAATCTTCCCCTTTTTATGTTTGTCTTTATTACTCTTATTCTGTTTGAGTCATCACAAACCGCACAATCAATAGGAAATTTCATTCCAAATGTGTGTATTCCCCATCGGGTATCAAACATCATTGCGTCTCCATTTATAGAGTCCAGCAATCCCCTTGTTTTTTCTTCAAATGTTTTTGCATTTTTCACATTTTCATGGAGAATACTATTTTTTGTTGTATTTACTACTTTCATATATTTCCTAACTAAAAAAATTACTTAGTCGTTCAATATTTTTCTTGTCCGGTCCATCACCAATACCTGGAACTTCTAAAATCCACGGAATGGAATGTAGCCGCACATCAGAAAACAATCCTCTGAATCCTTCTTCGCCTATCTTCCCCTCACCAATATTTTCATGCCTATCGTGATGTGAACCCGAATCAGTCATTGAATCATTAGCATGAATCGCACAAAGATTTTCTATTCCAATTTCTCTATCAAATTCATCAAACAACTTTTTTACTGAATTTTTTGTATATGATTCAACCCATCCCGCTTCAAATGCGTGCGCGGTATCAAAACAAACACCAAGACGCTTTGATTTTGTTTTTTTATATAACTCCCCCATCTCCTGTAATGAGTCTCCGATCTTGTCTCCGCCTCCCGCAGTATTTTCCATAATAAGTTTTGCCTTTCCAGGAACTCTGTTAATAATCTCTTTCATTGCATCAATTTCTTGTGAAAGCGCATTCTTTCGAGTGATTCCTTTTGATGACCCAATGTGGAAAATAAGTCCGTCCGCCCCAATCATCTCAGCAATAGTTAAGTGATCAATTAAACTCTGTTTTGAATTTAAAAAAATATCACTATTTCCACTCGCGAGATTTACTAAATATGCAGCATGAAGAAACACATGAGAAACCGAATACTTTTCTCTCTCGGTTTTAAACTTTTTACATTCTTCCTCAGTCGGCATTTTTGCCTGCCACGCACGAGGTGACGATCCAAAAATCTGAATCGATTGTGCGCCAATCATGTGGGCTCGCTCACATGCAGTATATAACCCTCCGGCTGTTGAAACATGTGCTCCAATAATGATTTCTTTCATATTGCTTTGAATTCAGAAATAAATTCAAATTATGGATTCATCCATTCTTCGTTTCCATTTACATAGAGTTTTACCTCCTTAACTGTAGGAAATTGCATTGCGGTTGCCTTAATTTGAGAAACCACCCCCGCAAGCGCACATGATCCACCCATAAATGGTGAACGATTAAATTCAATAAAAAGAGTTCCACCATCAAGATTTACCGAATTAATATGCAATCCAATTTCTTTTGAAATCGCGGTCTGATATCCAACTCCCCACTCTCCCTCAGTTGGGCCAAGCAACAACTCCTGAAGTGCTTGTCGCGCAATTCCAGGAACGCGTTCAACCGTTCGAACCACAGAAAATACTCTTCCACAATCAATTAAATCGGGATCATTTGCCAATTTAGGATTTTGAAAAAAAACCAAAACTTGTATTGTATCTCCAATTCCACCCACAAGATCTTCATCGATAGCGGTATGTTTTTTTGAAATTTCTTCTTGCGCGATTCTTTCTATCATACGACGACTCTTATAGCGCAAAACTGCAACAAAACCAACACTTATAATGAGTATAATTATTATTGAAAGAATGAAACCCTTCTGAATATCAATCTTTTTTTCCATAATGCTTGTGTAACAACTCTTTTAATTCAACAACATCGTTTTCCATTTTTTCTATCTTTTTTCGAATTTTTGTTAAATCATTTTCTTCCGTCTGAACCTCTTCTTCTGTTTTCTCTGCAATTTTCTTTTGTGACTTGAGTCCAGAAATTAAAATCTCATTTCCTATAAACGAAGAAACAAATACGCCCGTCATAAGAAGAATAATTACACTTAACACTATAGAGCCCGGACCAAATAACGACGGGAATAACTCTGCGGTTTCCCATACCCCTTTCCAAAACAGCACAATCCCAATACCTCCGACAAATGCATATAAAATAGGAAAATGACTTAGCGCCCCACGCACATGGTCTTCAAGTTTATCAAAAAAATATATTACCTTTCGAATCATATATTCATCCTACCATATTTTTATATATGATTATTTCCTCCGATGCCCGCTTTAATTTTCCAATATCCCCATGCTTTAAAAATCCAAAATACAAATTGATTATAACAAAAATTAAAATCCAAAATTAAAAAACGGGACTGAGAAAACAAAGTTCCCCAGTCCCAAAATTAATACTACTTGCGAACGGCAAGAAAACGATAGCTCGAATACCAGCCAAACTGAAACAAATCCAGAAACAACCCACACTTGCCGTCATCGCGAAGCAAAACAGAAACGCGAAGATCGCCATCAGAGTCAAGCCACGTTTGCCCCAGAGCAACAACCCAATCCCTTCTGTTCCAGTGGTCTTTTGCCCACTGGAGTTGCTCTCTCAGTGTTGCGGGACG
>Ga0172369_10002778_pt1 | contig 23592 bp, 20 predicted proteins | sample LakKiv25m_FD_114539 | JGI IMG/M metagenome (GOLD analysis project Ga0172369, IMG submission 114539) | Freshwater microbial communities from Kabuno Bay, South-Kivu, Congo - kab_022012_11.25m | ecosystem: Environmental > Aquatic > Freshwater > Lake | place: Democratic Republic of the Congo...
AATTCAACCTTGTAAGGTTCATTTTTGTCTTGGAAAAATTTTATCGCGTCCGCCTTGGACATAAAGCTCTGTTTGAGCTCAGGCTTTTTCTCAATGATCTGACGCATACGCTTTGTAATAGCCTTTAAGTCCTCCGGAGTAAATGGTTCCTTTTTGTCAAAATCATAATAGAACCCATTTTCGATCGACGGGCCAATGGCCACCTTGACCTCAGGCCATAATTCTTTTACCGCCTGGGCCATCACGTGCGAACAGCTGTGACGTAATGTGTCTAAAGAATTTTTATCATTTACCATTTTTATGCTCGTTTAATACTTTTTTATTTGCAACGATCGACGTATAGCATCTGTCTCTTTGCTTCATGTCATTAATATTATCACAAAGCTCTTCTTTAAACAGATCTTGAGCAACCACCAAATAACAATTATCCCGGCTCACGCCTGGATCCATCAAAGCGCAAGCATTAACGTCTCTATGTTCTGGGCCATAAGATCCCCAACATTCATTCCTAGTCTTTGTGTCTTGGATCTTTTGGCAGAAGCTCATGTCTTTTCGAATCAAAGCAACAAAGGTGTAAAACTGTTCTCTTTTTTTATCATCTTTAAAAATTTCCTCACCGCAAGATAAGCAATCTGCAGATAAGTCTATCAAGGTCATTTCACAATCAAACCCGGCGTTAAACGCATCATTTAAGCTTGGCCCCATTGCCAGCCTGCAGACAGAAAGATCTTTCTTTAAAAAAGCCGCAAGACCAAAACACAATCCCGCATCTTCTTCGGATGTTGGCTCTTCGCTTAACCACTTATTACAGCGTCGAGCATCAATGGCGTTGATGCAGGCGGACGGGTCGCTTCCGGCAAGGCACTGCGAAGACAATATTTGCGTGATGCCTAATATTCGATCAAACATTCTGCGGTCGTTTTGATTGCGAACCTCTTCACATCTCTTGTCTTCCAGGCATTTCTTGTCTTCCATTAATTCAGTGAACACCGGATGTAAACCGTCTTGGGTGGTTAGAAAAAATGGAAATTCTTTACGCAAGCATTCCTTTTGTTGGTTTTTTTCCGTAAACATCATACACTGCATCAGTGCAACATTATCTCCGGCATATGTTTCCGGCTCAAAAGAAAAAAAGAGAACAAACAATGTCGCTAAGAAAGAACAATAAAGGATAATTTTCTTATACATGATAAAGTTTAAAATGGGCCTATGAGGACTCGAACCTCAGACCTCTTCCATGTCAAGGAAGCGCTCTAACCAACTGAGCTATAAGCCCACAATATTAATTCAAAAGTCAAAAACCAAAAGTTAAAAATTACTATCCAAAAGTCACGCACTAAAAACCAAGTCAAAAACTAAAAGCCTTCAAAAAATGCTAAAAATCAATATATAACACAAGAGCTTAAAATCATAACACAAAAATCTTTTTACTTTTTCCTTCCGAAACTTCTGTCTTTGTTGGCTTTGATCTTTGCATTTTGATTTTTGCTTTTTTAACGTGGGCAAGGAGGGAGTCGAACCCTCACAGCCTTTCGACCAAAGGATTTTAAGTCCTTCGTGTATACCATTCCACCACTTGCCCGACGAGAAATAGAACTCCGCCTTCGGCGGAGCAAATTCACGCAAATCGCTTGCGCTCCCTTTGGTCGCGCAAACGATGCGTTCATTTGTCGAACCGACGGATAAAGGTTTTGCAGACCTTTTGTTGCTCGTTTTTAAAAAAATTAAAGGCGACGATCGGAATCGAACCGATGGATAAAGGTTTTGCAGACCTCTGCCTTACCACTTGGCTACGTCGCCAGCAAAGACCTTTGAAAACGAACAACAAGCATCTCCAAAAGAACAAGGATGCTGCCTCGCCAACTCTCCTAAAATTTTTAGAGGACGCCGGCACCCCTTGGCTATCGCGCCATATGCTGCTGATATTCTATTTAATTTTCAAAAGAGCGCAAACTTTTTTTACAATGGTATCCACGTCAGCTAAATGCCCTTCGCCGATCGTGCCGCATGCCAAAAGCCCCTTCGTCGGGCTCACAAAATGAACCCCCAGAGTCTGAAGCTTTTTGATGTTTTCCTGAACAATTTTATTGGTATACATACCATCGTTCATCGCCGGGGCAATCACAACAGGCGCCTTTGTTGTCACAACAAGACAGGACAGCAGATCATCAGCCAAGCCGTTAGCTATTTTCCCAATAATGTTTGCCGTCGCTGGGGCAATAAGCACAAGGTCGGCTTGCTTCGCCAGGCTTACGTGTTCAATATCCCAGTCGCTGAAATCTTTAACGAACATCTCGCTATAAACACGATTTCTAGAAAGACTGGCAAACGTAAGCGGTGAAACAAATTGTTTTGATGCTTCCGTCATCACAACCGCAACGTCCAAGCCTTGCCGTTGAAGAGAGCGCACAATATCGCACGCCTTATAAGCGGCGATACTCCCCGTAACTCCTAAAAGAATATGTTTTTTTGAAGACACGACTACTTATCCTTTTTTTCCTTATGAGTTTTTTCCTCTTTTTCAAGGGTTGCCAGCTCTGACTTTTGAAGCTGATCTTCATAACCCTTCATAACAACCTTCCCTTCTAAAATCTCGTCAAGAGCAAGGGTCGTTGTTTTAATCGTTGCTGGACGCTGAACAAGCTTAGGCATGCCTTCGGCAAGCTCGGTGGCCCTTTTCGACGCCAGCAAAACTAATTGATAAATACTTTTTCCTGCTCTTGGTAACAATCTTTCTAACGGCTGATAACTCATTGTATAACCTTTCTCCTTTTATCTCATCCCTAGTTCTTGATTAACAATTCTTTTAATTTCTTGAACAGCCCGCTGAACGTTGTCGTTAACGACAACGTGCGAATACCGCCTCGCCTCTTTCATTTCTCGACGGGCAGTCGCAAGGCGCCGCTCCATGGCTTTTTTCGTCTCCGTTCCCCGTCTCACAAGACGCTGTTTTAACGCCTTGAAAGAGGGGGCCTTGATAAAAATACCGACGGCGCTTTTGAAATTCTTAAAAACAACTTTCGCTCCCTTCACATCAATACATAATAAAATGCTTTTCCCAGATTTCAAAAGTTTTTCCGCCTGAGCTTTTGGTGTCCCATAATAATCAGTGAACACTTTTTGCCATTCGAGAAAATATCCTTTTTTAATACGCTGTAGAAAATCTTTTTCTGTCAAAAACAGATAATGTTTGCCGTGCTCTTCGCCAACACGCTTTTTTCTTGTTGTTGCAGAAACTGTTTTGACCAAAAAATGGCTAAGCTTTTTATCAAGGAGCAGTTTGCGGTGCAGGGTTGTTTTTCCTGATCCCGACGGCCCGGACATCACAAAAATACGGCCAAGGTGCCTTTGCATATCTTTATTCAATGTTTTGCGCTTGCTCGCGCACTTTTTCAATACTGCTCTTTAAGGCGATCACCGTGCTCGAAACAACTTTGTCTTGGAGCTTAGAGCCTATCGTGTTAGCTTCGCGCTGCATTTCTTGTGCAATAAAATCAATCCTTTTCCCAACTGCTTCTTTGTTCTTAAACAAACGTCTCACCTCTTCAATATGATGAGAAAGCCTGGAAAGCTCTTCATTAACATCAATGCTTTTTTGATAAGATTCAAACTCTTCTATAGTTAATTTTTGTTTTTTGTGGGATAAAATCTCTTTTTCCTTGGCGCGTATCATATTAATCCCCAAAGACATGCGGCCAAGCTGTGTTTGGATATCATAAACGATGCTCTTCCCTTCGCGCAACCGCATCACAATCAAAAGGCTTAACGCCTTGGCCATCGCTTTTTCTATCGCAGGCCAAAGCATGCTGGCCTTTGGCTCAACATCCTGAACCTCAACGACCCCCGGTAAGCGAATCAAGTCGCTCAAGATCAAGGTTCCTTTGAGGCCAAATTCTTTTTTGATTTCTTTTTCCCGTCTCAGATAAGCTTTCACAACACTTTTATTAAATGTGATCGTCGGCTCTTGCTTTTTGACAATCTTCATGGAAACGGTAACGCGTCCTCGGGTAATTATTTTCTGGATCAGCTGACGCATCCGATCTTCACATGACGTAAATCCAAGCGGCAAAAAATAAGCAACATCAAGATAGCGATGATTCACGCTGCGAATTTCTAAAACAGCTTTCATCTCTCCGCATGAAATCTCGACGGAACTAAACCCTGTCATTCCTTTGATCATAAATCACCCCGTTGTTAACGAACAATCACTTTAATAATGCGGTCCAGATCATCGTTTGAATAATACTCAATAATGATCTTGCCTCGTTTTTTCTTTGACGAAATGCGCACCTTGGTACCCAAGGCGCGTTGTAAGTCTTCTTCAACGGAGACAACGTAAGGGTCTTTCTTCTCTAGACCAACTTTTCGTCGTCCTTCTTGGGCGCTGTCTTCAGATTTAACAATGTTCTCAAGCTCGCGGACTGAAAAACCTTTGTCGAGTGTTTTTTTCCACAAAAATGATTGCCTGGCTTTATCTTTAACGGACAAAATAGTCCGCGCGTGCCCAACGGAAAAATCACCAGAAGAAATACTTTTTTGAATTTCTTCTGGTAGTGCTAATAGTCGCAACATGTTTGTGACCGTTGTTCTATCTTTCCCAACTGATTGCGCCACATGGTCTTGCGTAAAACTAAAATCTTCAACAAGGCGCCGATACGCCTTGGCTTCTTCTATTGGGTTTAGTTCTTCTCTTTGAATATTTTCAATGAGCGCAAGAATCAAAGATTCTTCATCGGTTGCAGATTTGATAATTGCAGGAACTTTTTCAATGTTAAGCGACTGAGCAGCGCGCAACCTTCGCTCACCAGCAATAAGCTCATACCCGTCATCTTTTCTGCGAAGCAAAAGCGGCTGAAGTACGCCTTTTTCTTTTATTGAAGAAATGAGATCGGAAAGCTTTTCTTCTTTAAATTCTTTACGGGGCTGAAAAGTATTTTTCTTAATTTGCGAAACATGAACATAGGCAATGTTATCATCTTTATCGCTCTTTAAGTTCTCAGGAATTAAAGCAGACAGGCCTTTTCCTAAAGCACTTTTTTCCATGTCGTCGTCCCCTTTTTAATTTATCTAAGAAGCTTTGTCGACTTCTTCTAAAATTTTCTCGCCGAGAAATTCCCTGGCGAACTGTTCATATTTTTTTGCACCAATAGAATTGCGATCATAGACTGAAATTGGTTTTCCAAAACTTGGCGCCTCGCTTAATTTCACATTACGTGGAATAACAGTTTTATAAGCTTTATCTTTAAAAAAATTCTTGATCTCATTAATGACTTCTGTTGTTAAATTTGTCCTAAAATCTGCCATGGTCATCAAAACACCTTCGATACGCAAGGTTGGATTAAGGCCTTCACGGATCAAATTGATTGTGTTTAAAAGTTGCGAAACGCCTTCGAGCGCATAAAACTCACATTGGATTGGAATAATAATAGAGTCGCTCGCAACTAATGAATTTAGCGTAATTAATCCAAGAGATGGCGGCGAGTCGATAAAAATATAATCATAATCATTTTTAATTTCTTCAATACCTTTTTTAAGTCTTGCCTCTCTAGACAAACAGCCAACAAGTTCAATTTCAGCACCGGTTAGATTAATATTACAAGGAGCAACGAATAAATTCTTAAATTCAGTTTGGACAGATATTTCGCTAATTTTTGCTCTGTTCAAAAGAACATCATATATTGACTTTTCTATTTTATTTTTGTTAATTCCTAATCCGCTCGTTGCATTGCCTTGAGGATCCATATCGACAAGAAGTATTTTTTTATCCTTCTCGCTCAAAGAAGCTGCTAAATTTACAGCTGTTGTTGTCTTCCCTGTCCCGCCTTTTTGATTACACAGCGCAATTACTTTTCCCATAATAAATCACCCTCTATGTTGCACGTGGAACTATCACCTTTGATGCTATTTTACTTCTTTTTCTTTAAAGAAGCAATGATTTTTGCTGGCTTTTCACCTTCCATGCCAAAAAGCCCTTTTTTCTCTTCAGAAACAATCTTTATTTTTAATGATTCACGTGGAACATTGAACTCAACAATAGCTTTTTGAATAGCCTCATCAACTGTTCTGCCGTAGAATTCAACGTCTTTTTTAACAACTTCTTCTTTATGCATTTTCAACAACCTTTACTTTGGACATTTTTAATTGCGTAAGAGTTGACAATGTATAAAATACTGTAAAATACAAGTTTAAACCACTGGCAAACTTATAAAATAAAACCCCTAAAAATATTGGAAAAAACCAAGCCATCATCTTTTGCTGCATAAGTTGATTCGGGTCAGTGGTTATCATATTCTTTGTTGATAGCTTTTGTTGAAAAAACATAGCTACCATCATAAATAATGGTAAAATATTGATTTCGTTCCCTATCAGAGGGATATTGTTTGGCAGAATAAATAGCCTATCCGGCATGGATAAATCTTTTATCCATAAAAAACCTTGTCCTTGGAATATCACGGATCTCCACAACGCCTGATAAAGACCTATGAACACCGGCATCTGTAATATAAATGGCAGACATCCACCAAGCGGATTAATTGAATTTTCTTTATATAAATTCATTACTTCTTGGTTTAATTTTTGAGGGTTGCTCTTGTATTGCTCTTTTAATTTGGCCATTTTTGGCTGAAGAGCCTGCATTTTTCTCATTGACATCATACCGCTCATTGTCAATGGATACATTGCACCGTAAATCAAAATACTGACGATAATAAGGCAAAAACCATAGCTCGGAACAAATTTATGTATAAATTGAACAACAGTAACAACCGCTTTCGATATAATATCAAGTATCCAAAATTGGCTAAAAACAACAAAATCGCCTAACCCGTTATTTTTTAATATTTCCTGATCTTGCGGACCAAAATAATAAGTGCTTTTTAAAACAATAGATTCTCCTGGATTTAGTACTAACGGCTTTGACTTAATTAACATATTTAGCTGATTATCAGTGATATATTCAATACGATACCCAACAGAGTCAAATTCTGGTTTAAATACAGCACAGTAAAATTTATCTCTGAAACCGAACCATTTTACAAGCCCACCTTCAGATTTATTTTCGTTCTTTGCAAATTTATAAGCATTTGATTTTCTAAACACTTTCATGTCTGATGCAATACTATACTCATACAATCCATTTTCGCTATCTTTACGATCTTTTATTAATTCAGAATTAATGTGTATGGCGCTTATTTCTAAATCGTTTACATTGGACATTTTGGAAATATTTTTGAACAAAACTTCCTGATTAACCAAATACTCCTGATTGGACAAATCAAATTTTTTTACAATTTCATACTTTTCTGTAATTAACCTATATGTGATTTTGTTTTCGCCATTGCTGATGAGCTCAAAATTTGCATTTTTATACTCATTCATTGAGAAAAGATTATCAACAGGGAGGGTTTCTTTACCTTTGACTTCCGCATGTTTTATTGTGCCGCCGATGTTTGAAAAAATAACTAATAATTTATCGTTCTCAAGCGTTGATGTTTCTTCCTTGACAGAGACTTTAGGAGCAACTTGATCCGTCACAACAACTGTATTTTGTTCTAAAACTATTTCAGCCTTAACTTCTTTGTTTTCAATTGGTTGTAATATTTTTGAACTTATTTGATTGTTTTTCGGAAGCTTGCTAACAACAAGATTCTGATAACCAAATAATACAAATATTGATAATATAATAGCTAAAAATGTTCTTTTTTCCATTTATTTTCCTTTTTACTAATTTAAGGGGTCATACCCTCCGCGAGACAGGGGAGAGCAACGCAAGATACGTTTTGCAGACAAAAATAATCCTTTAAGCAAACCATATTTTTTAAAAGCCAAAAGGCTGTAATCAGAACAGGAAGGATAAAAACGACACGTTGCTGGAAAAACGCTGTGTTTTATCTTCTGATAAAAAACAATCATAAAAGACAAAATTTTGATCATGAATAATGTGTATCGATAAGCTAACCTTTAAACTGTTAACTTTTTTCGTCCTTTTTGGCGGCGTCGCTTAATAGCTTTTCGCCCATCTGCCGTCTTCATTCTCCGACGGAAACCATGTCTCTTTTTACCCTTGATTTTTGTTGGGATATTTAAATGTTTTTTCATCTCTCTTCCTTCAATTAATAAAAAACAATGCCATTAATCAGCATCGTGTTGATAAAAATGTCTCAATATTTGGTTCAGTATATCACGCTCTCTGCGCTAGTCAAGTTTTTTCCTTTAAGCCGAGATAAAAAGTTTTCAAAATAAAAACGTTATGAAAAATTTTGCTTTTCATTGTTGGTAAAATGCATAAAAAATGTTTTTCTTTTTCCCGTAAAGTTTTTCTATTGAAATAAATTTTTCCTTTGTTATAATAAGGTCACTTTTTTCACGGCAGACAACTTGGCGAATAAAATATATTGCTTTATCATCCTGTGGAAAAGCTGTGAAATCTGTGGAAGAGCTGTTAACAAACCTAAAAACAACAAAGATCCCTATATGCAATTATTAGAAATTTGGAAAAAGACTCAAACAGCTCTCCGCGATAAAATAGGGGAGACGTCCTACGAAACATGGTTTTCGTCGCTCAGCGTTAAAGAAAAAAACCCAGAAACATTGCTCATAGAAACTCCGGATGAATTTTTCAAAAACTGGATTATCGAACATTATCTTGACACCATAGAAGCTCTTATCAACGACATTACAACTTCAAACATCAACATTGAATTCGAAGTTAATACGCATATCATTGCAGACAAACCCAAAAAACGATCTTCACCCGCAGAGGAAGACAACCCGTTTGTATTAAAAGAGTCTTCTGTTGTTGCCCCTCGTTTTACGTTTGAAAATTTTGTCATCGGCGCAGGGAACCGTTTTGCGCAAGCCGCAAGCCTAGCCGTCGCAGAATCTCCCGCAAAGGCCTATAATCCCTTGTTTATTTACGGAGGGGTCGGGTTAGGAAAAACACACCTCATGCAATCCATCGCCAATCACATTAAAACAAAACAGCCTAAAACAAAATTTTGCTATCTATCCTCTGAAAGCTTTACCAATGCGTTGATCGACGCTATCCGCCATCGCTCCGCGGCTCAATTTCGCCAACGATTTCGCAGCGTCGATGTTTTGCTGGTGGATGATATTCATTTTATTGCCGGAAAAGAATCAACCCAGGAAGAATTTTTTCACACCTTCAACGAATTGCATGAAAACCATAAACAGATCGTTATTTCGTCGGATAAACCCCCTAAAAGCATCACCAATCTGGAAGAACGCTTGCGTTCGCGTTTCGCCTGGGGGCTAATTACCGACATCCAGCCACCAGACTTTGAAACACGTGTTGCGATTTTACGCAAAAAAATCGAGCGAGAGCCAACAAAAGTTCCTGACGATGTTATTGTTTTTATAGCCGAACAAATAAAGACAAATATCCGCGAGCTCGAAGGTGCCCTTGTCCGCGTGATGGCTTATTCCTTGCTGGAAGAAAAACCGATTTCTTTAGCGATGGCCAAAACAATCTTAAAGGATATGGTGACCGAAACAACCAAAATTATCAACGTCGATATGATTCAAAAGATCGTAGCAAATTATTTTAATATTTCCTTGTTCGATCTCAAGGCTTCTCGTCGGAACAAAAACATTGTTCTTCCTCGGCAAGTCGCGATGTATTTAGCACGCACACTGACAAATCTGTCTTTACCAGAAATTGGGGGGTTTTTTGGCGGTAAAGATCATACGACGGTTTTACATTCATGCAAAAAAATTGAACGAGAATCCCTTATAGATACTCAGTTAAAAAATATTTTAGAACAGTTATCCACAGAAATAAAAGCATAATTTTATTTTATTAAAAGGTTTTTAACATATAATATTTTTATAAACCATTTATTTTGAAACTGTTTTGTGTTTGTTCATTTTATCCACAGGTACTAATATTACTACAACTATTTTCAATCTTATAAAGTCACAAGAAGGTATGAAATTATGAAGATAAAAATTTTTAAAGAAAATCTCTTACAAGGAATCCTAAAAGTTCAAAACGTCGTTTCTCCTAAAACAACACTTCCTATATTAGCCAACATGTTGGTTGAAACAAAAAAGAATTCCTGTGTTCGTCTTTATGCGACAGATCTTGATATTGGTATTTCTTGTGATATTCCGGTACAAATTTTAGAAGAAGGGGCGATTACGATCCCGGCTAAAAAATTTAGCGATATTATAAAAGAATTACCGGCAGGGGATATTATTATTTCAACAAAAAAGAATAATCAAGTGGAAATCGAAGGAGATAAATTTTTATTTAAACTTAATGGATTACCAAAAGAAGAATTTCCAAAATTTCCAGAGTTTAAAAACACGGAGGCTATTATTTTAGATCAAGCCGTTTTAAAAGAAATGCTCCGGATGACATCTTTTGCTGTATCTCATGAGGAATCGCGTTATATTTTAAACGGCGTTTTATTAGAAATTGAGGGGAATAATATTCGTATTGTAGCTACGGATGGACGGCGCCTTGCAAAAATTGAAAGGAAGCTGATCGCGAATATTAAAAAAGAGATTAAACTTATCGTTCCCGTTAAAGCCATTAACGAAATCACACGTAATCTGAAAGATGAAGGAACCACCTCATTTTTAACCGGAACCAACCAAATTTTATTTGACGTGAACAATGTTTTGATCGCGACACGCATTGTTGAAGGAGAGTTTCCTAACTATAACCAAGTGATTCCTGTGGAGCAAAAAACCAAAATTAAAATGAACACGCAGGAATTTCTTTCAGCGATCCGCCGTGCGAATTTGTTAGCGACGCCTGATTTCCAAGCGGTTAAATTCGAAGTGTTTAAGGACAAACTTGTGGTATCAAAAATTACGCCGGATGTTGGAGAATCGCGGGAGGAAGTTACCATTGAATATGGCGGGCCAGAAACCATTGTTGGTTTTAATCCTAGTTTTTTTATTGAGGTCCTGAAAAATATTGCAGAGGAAAAAATTAATCTTGAGCTTCTGGGGCCAGACAAGCCGGGCGTCATTCGCCTGCAAGATTATTTGTATTTAGCCTTGCCGATGCGTATTTAATATGGATAATATTAAAGAAATTATTCAGCTGGTTGTAAAAAATATTTCCGAACAACGACCTCAAAAAGAAAAAGACATTCAATCCGCATGGGAAGAAGCTGTCGGAAAAAAAACAGCCCAGGCAACACATATTATCGGGGTTAAAGAAGGAAGATTGTTGGTTGCCACTGATTCACCAACAAGGCTTTTTGATTTAACATTACACAAGAAAAAATTTTTAAAGCAGATGCAAGAGAAGTGGCCTGAGTTGCGTGATATTTCTTTCAAGATAGGAAAGGGAAAATGAAAAAGAAAAGTGATGTAGAGAAAAACAAAAAAGATATTACTGCAGAGGCAAGAATGCCGAAGAAAAAAGATACCTATGATGCCAACACGATTCAGGTTCTAGAAGGCATGGCGGCTGTGCGCATGCGGCCTGCGATGTATATTGGAGATACAACATCTCGCGGGCTTCATCATATGGTTTATGAGGTCGTTGATAATTCTATTGACGAGGCCATGGGGGGTCATTGTAATAAAATCGAGACGGTCGTTAACGAAAATGACACGGTAAGTGTTATTGACAACGGCCGCGGCATTCCTGTTGATATGCATCCGACAGAAAAAAAGCCTGCCGTAGAAGTCGCTTTGACGTCGTTGCATGCAGGCGGAAAATTTGATCACCGCGTTTATAAAGTCTCCGGCGGGCTGCACGGTGTTGGCGTGAGCGTTGTGAATGCGCTCTCAACGTGGCTTGAAGTTGAAATCAAGCGAGACGGGAAGATTTATCACCAGCGATATGAAAAAGGAAAGACAGCTTCTAAATTAACCGTTATTGGAAAGACAAAAGAAACTGGAACAAAAGTTACCTTTAAGCCGGATCCTCAAATCTTTCAAGAAACGACAACTTTTTCTTATGATGTTTTAGCCAAACGTTTACGGGAGCTTGCTTTTTTGAACAAAGGGATTTGGATTAAACTCGTTGACAAAAGGGCTAAAAAAGAAAAAGAAACGGTTTTTGAATTTAATGGGGGCATTGTCCAGTTCGTACAGCACTTGTCTGCCAACAAGGAGCCGTTGCATGCCAAGGTGATTTATTTTCAAACGCAAAAAGATAACATCGAGCTCGAAGTGGCTCTGCAATATAGCGATAGCTACGCGGAAAACGTTTTTTCTTATGCCAATAATATTAATACCATCGAGGGCGGCGTTCACTTAAGCGGTTTTCGCTCGGCGCTGACAAGGGCAATTAATAATTATGCAAAAAATAAAAACCTTTTAAAAAATGATATTGGTATTTCTGGCGATGATACCCGGGAAGGATTGACGGCGGTCATCAGCGTCAAAGTTCCAAATCCTCAGTTTGAAGGGCAAACAAAAACAAAATTAGGAAATTCAGAGGTTGAAGGATTGGTTGCGTCAGCAACGTTTGAAGCGCTGAACACTTTTTTTGAAGAAAACCCGTCCGTTGCCAATAAAATTATTGACAAGGTCATTGTGGCATCCCGCGCCAGAGAAGCCGCGCGCAAGGCGCGCGAATTGACGCGTCGAAAAGGAGCCTTGGAGAGCGGCGGCCTGCCTGGCAAACTTGCCGATTGTTCTGAAAAAGACCCTACGCTTTGTGAACTTTATCTTGTGGAAGGGGATTCGGCAGGGGGTTCTGCCAAACAGGGGCGCGATCGTACATTTCAAGCCATCTTACCTTTGAAAGGCAAAATCCTTAATGTTGAAAAGGCACGCTTAGACAGAGTTTTAAGCAATGATGAAATTCGAACAATCATTACAGCCATGGGAACAGGCATTGGTGAAGAGTTTACCTTGGAAAAGCTAAGGTATCATAAACTTATTATTATGTGCGATGCTGATGTTGATGGGTCACATATTCGCACCTTGCTTTTAACACTTTTATACAGGCATATGAAGCCGTTGATTGAAGAAGGGCATGTGTATATTGCGCAGCCGCCTTTATATAAAGTTAAAAGGGGGAAAAGAGAAGAATATATTGAAACGGAAGACCAAATGAACAAGCTTGTTCTAGAGCTTGGCTCAGAAGAGCTCCAGTTTTCCCGTATAAAAGGAAAAGATGTTTATAAAGGTGCTGTTTTGGATGAAATCCTGACTTTTTTTGTCAAGCTCGAAGATTTAGTTGAGAGATTGGGTAAAAAGGGAGTGAATTTTAAAGAATATGCATCGAAAATGAACCCAAAGACCAAAAAACTCCCAATTTATATGTTAGAAGTGGAGCATAGTAACCAATTTTTGTATAGTGATAAAGAGCTTGGAGATATCACAAAAGATCAAGAAGATGCTCACTATATTGAAATTTTTGAAGCCGAAGATATTGAAGACATCGAAAAGTCTTTAAACAAGAACGGTTTAAGCATTACAGAATTTTTAAAACCCGAGGAAGGCATTGGCTTTACTTATTCTAAAGACAAAGGAGCCAAAAAAACAGCGAAAAAAGAAGGATTAAAAGCTACCTTTGTTGTTGAAAGCGAAAAAGAAAAGAAGGAGTACTTTTGTTTGCAGGAGATCTTAGGTTTTGTCCGTGACCAAGCAAGCAAAGGTATTCAAATCCAGCGCTATAAAGGCCTTGGAGAGATGAATCCTCAGCAGCTTTGGGATACAACAATGGATCCCGCCAAGCGTACCATGCTCCAGGTTACATTAGAAGATGCGGTTGAAGCTGATAACACATTTTCAACATTGATGGGGGACGCCGTTGAGCCTCGCAGGGAGTTTATTGAAACCAACGCGCATGAAGTAAAAAATTTGGATATTTAATGAACTTAGAAGTGTGAATTAACTCCTGCTGTTTGGCTTTGTTTCGTTTTGTAAAGCAAAACAAAGCAACTAGCGGGAGCAAGTTCAGCCGATAGGCTTATGTTCACTTCGCTCCATAAGGCTAGGCTTCACTTGAGAAAGGTAAATACAAAAACATGAAGGATTTTACAACAAAGGAAAAAATACTTCCGATTAGTATTGAAGAGGAAATGAAAAGCTCGTATCTTTCATATTCCATGAGCGTTATTGTCAGCCGTGCCTTGCCGGATGTCCGCGACGGGCTTAAACCGGTTCACCGACGCATTCTTTATGCCATGCAAGGGCTCGGTATGGAACATAACAAGTCCTATAAAAAAAGCGCGCGTATCGTCGGCGAGGTGTTAGGTAAATATCACCCTCATGGCGACTCAGCTGTTTATGACTCTATCGTTCGCATGGTGCAAACTTTTTCTTTGCGTTATCCGCTGGTAGACGGGCAGGGAAATTTTGGGTCCATTGATGGTGATTCCGCTGCGGCCATGCGCTATACAGAGGTTCGCATGGAGTCGATCGCGGAAGAAATTTTAAAAGACTTAGAGAAAAAGACGGTTGATTTTTCGCCAAACTTCGACAATTCGCTAGAAGAGCCTCTCGTCTTACCTTCTGCTATTCCGAACTTGCTTATTAATGGCTCAAGCGGGATCGCCGTCGGCATGGCAACAAATATGCCACCGCATAATTTAGGCGAGGTTGTTGACGGTCTGGTGAGCGTTCTTGACAATCCCGACGTTGAAATCAAAGAATTATGCCGCCACGTCAAGGGGCCTGATTTTCCAACAGGAGGAATTATTTGCGGGCGCCAAGGGATATTAGATGCCTACAATACCGGCAGAGGGAAGGTCCTTGTGCGGGCAAAGGCGTCGATTGAGAAGCAAAAATCCAATAAAGACAGCATTATCATTACGGAAATTCCTTATCAGGTGAACAAAACCACGCTGATTGAAAACATTGCGGAAATTGCCCAAGAAAAAAGAATCGACGGTATTACAGATATCCGCGATGAAAGCGACAAGGACGGGATCCGCGTTGTCGTTGAGTTGCGCAGGGATGTGGAGCCGCAAATTGTTTTGAACTATTTATTTAAACATACGCAGCTTGAGACAACGTTTGGGATTATCAATTTGGCGCTGGTGAATAATCAGCCGCGCGTTCTCAACTTGAAACAATTGATGACCCATTATGTGGATCATCGACGGGTGATTATTCGCAGGCGCACACAATTTGACCTAGACAAGGCACTACGTCGCGCCCATATTCTTGAAGGGTTAAAAATTGCGATCCAATATATTAATCAAATTATTAAAACGATCAAAGCATCGAAATCGACCGCGGAAGCTAAAATCGCCTTGATGAAAGATTTTGAATTGTCCGAGATTCAAGCCCAGGCGATCTTGGAAATGCAACTTCAGCGCTTAACAGCCTTGGAGCAAGACAAAATCGATGCGGAATACAAAGAGCTTCTCAGCAATATCGAAGAATACCGCGCTATTTTGGCGTCGGAGAAAAAAATTGACGCGCTGATCAAGGAAGAATTGCTTGATACGAAAAAACGTTATGCGGATGAGCGGCGCACGGAAATTGCCGCAAAAGTTGAAGAAATAGAAATAGAAGACCTGATCGTTGAAGAAGATGTGGTGATTACCGTAAGCCATACCGGCTACATTAAACGCTTGGGGGCTGATGCTTATCGCAAACAAAAGCGTGGCGGTAAAGGGGTAACGGCCATGGAAACAAAAGATGAGGATTTTGTTGAACATCTTTTTGTCGCCTCGTCCAAGGATTATCTTCTTATTTTTTCGGATAAAGGGGTTGTCCGATGGCTTAAGGCCTATGAGATTCCTGTTGCCTCGCGTGGCGCCAAAGGGAAAAACATCATCAACCTCCTCTCTATTGATAAAGACGAACGCATTAGCTCGATCGTGGCCGTGAAAGAGTTTAGCGATGATAAGTTTATTGTCGCGGCCACAGCTGCGGGCGTGATCAAAAAAACAAAGCTTTCGGCATTTAGCAATCCTCGTCGAGGAGGCATCGTTGGCATTACGCTGGAAAAAGGGGATTATCTCATTGGAACAAATATTAGTGATGGTAATTGTGAGGTTTTATTGGCGACCAAAGATGGCAAGGCCGTTCGTTTTCATGAAAAACAAATTCGCGACATGGGGCGCGGGGCCAAAGGCGTTCGAGGGATTAATCTTGGGAAAAAAGATACTGTGGTAAGCATGGACGTGCTCGCCCCCGGCATTGAAAAGACCGGTAGCGCGTTTTTAAGCGTGACCTCCAATGGATTTGCCAAGAAAACTCCTTTTAGTGAATATCGCGTACAGTCTCGCGGCGGGAAAGGGATTATCAATCTCAACGTTACTGATAAAAACGGTTTTGTGATCAGGAGCCTTGCGGCCACGCCGGAAGATGAAATTATGACCATTACCAAAAACGGTATGGTGGTTCGCTGTTCTGTCAAAGATATTCGTGAGACAGGACGCAACACCCAGGGCGTGCGGCTGATTTCTTTAGAGAAGGGTGATGAGGTAAGTTCCGTCGCCAGCGTTATTGCGAAAGCCGAAGAAGAAGAGTAAAAAAGGCAAAATTCAAAAATTAAAACTCAAAAGGTAAAAAACGAAACAAAAAAGGGCTGAAGGAAAAAAAGAGTAGGAAATATTTTCAAAATAGATATAATAGAAAATTCGGATTTTTAAAATACGTTAAATTTTATTGTTTCGTTTTTTTTGTTTTGCTTCTAGCTTTTTATTTTTGCATTTTGATTTATGCATTTTGATTTATTTGTGACCCCATCGTCTAGCCTGGTCAGGACACAAGCTTTTCAAGCTTGCAGCACGGGTTCAAATCCCGTTGGGGTCGTTTAATTTTTGAAAACCTCCTGGTCAGGAGGTTTTTTGTTTTGTGCCAAGCGCCGTCTTTTCGTTGCGCGGTAGACAGGGGACATGAACGATGTTATTCTATTACAAAGAAGGAGTTTTCATATGAAAGCAATAAAAATTTGTTTGCGTGAAAAAGATATGCCGCGCAAGTGGTATAACTTAGCTGCCGATTTGCCAACGCCGATGCTGCCGCCGCTAGCGCTCGACGGTAAACCGGTCGACCCCGCCATGATGGCGAAAATTTTCCCCATGAATCTTCTCGAGCAGGAAATGTCCACGAAGCGTTGGATTGACATCCCCGAAGAAATCATCAGTATTTTATATCGTTGGCGCCCCGCGCCGCTTCGCCGCGCGGTTTATCTGGAGCAATATTTAAAAACTCCGGCGAGGATTTATTATAAAGACGAAAGCGTGTCGCCGGCCGGAAGCCACAAACCCAATACGGCTGTTCCTCAGGCGTGGTACAACAAACAATTTGGCATTAAAAAGCTGACAACGGAAACGGGCGCCGGACAATGGGGAAGTGCGCTTGCGTTTGCCTGCAATTTATTAGGCCTGCACTGTAAGGTGTATATGGTGCGCATCAGCTTTGATCAAAAACCTTTACGCAAAGCGTTGATGCAGGCTTGGGGCGGAGAATGTGTTCCCAGCCCAAGTCCCGACACAGAAATAGGGCGGCAAATATTGGAAAAAATGCCAGATACGCCCGGGAGCCTTGGAATTGCGATTAGCGAGGCTATCGAAGACGCCCTGAGCGATGAAACAGGACAAACAAAATATTCTTTAGGAAGCGTGCTGAATCACGTTTTATTGCACCAGACGATCATTGGCCTTGAAGCGAAAAAGCAGTTAGCGATTGCGCGTGAACAAAAAATTGATGTTGTGATTGGTTGTGTTGGTGGGGGAAGTAATTTTGCCGGGCTAGCCTTTCCTTTTGTTGCGGATAAAATCCACGGGAAAAAGATTAAAATTATTCCTGTGGAACCTGCGGCATGTCCAAAGATGACCAAAGGAAAATTTATGTATGATTTTGGCGATGTCGCCGGAAAGACGCCGCTGTTGCCGATGTTTTCTTTAGGTCATAATTTTATTCCACCGTCGATTCATGCCGGAGGCCTTCGCTATCACGGGATGGCGCCGTTGGTGAGCCAGGCGGCGGTAGAGGGGCTGGTTGAGCCCAAGGCCTATGATCAATTAAAGTGCTATGAAGCGGCCTTTACGTGGGCGAAGACCGAAGGAACTATTTGCGCACCGGAAACAAGCCATGCCATCGCGTGCGTGATCGACGAGGCTAAAAAAGCCAAAGAAGAAGGAAAAGAAAAAGTGATTTTGTTTAATTACAGCGGTCACGGCATGATGGATTTGCTGGGGTATGAAAAATATCTATCGGGCAAACTCGAAGCATTTCATTTATCGCATGATGATGTTAAAAAAGCGTTGAGCAATCTCGAGCATTTTCCGAAAGCTGAGGCACGGAAGACAGGAAAATGGTAAAGGGCGCTAAAAAAGACATTATTTTTTTCGAAGCCTTTGATGAAGAAGAAAGGCTTTTAAAAAAACTTTGCCCAAGCCATATTAATGCCGAATTTACAGCGCAGACAATACAAGAAAGCAAGATTCAAAAACCTTCTTGCTCTTTGATCAGCATCCGAACCCAGTCGCGGATTCCTTTGGATTGGAGCCAGCATCTCGATGGGATTCTGACCCGGAGTACAGGGTTTGAGCATGTGTTAGATTACAAAAAGAAAACACAGTCTTCCCTTGCCCTGGGATACCTTCCGTCGTATTGCGCCAGGGCTGTTGCTGAGCAAGCGTTTTTAATGATTTTAGGCTTGTTGCGTAAAGTGAAAAAACAGCAAGAAAATTTTTTGTCGTTCTGTCGTGACGGTTTGACGGGGCGTGAATGCCAGGATAAGAAAATTCTTGTTGTGGGCGTCGGGAATATTGGCGCGGAGATTGTTGACATCGCCCGCGGGTTTCACATGAAGGTGGCCGGTGTTGATATTGACCGCAAACTTCCGTCTTTAGAATATACGGATCTTGTTTCCGGGCTGGCGTGGGCGGATATTGTGGTGTGTGCGTGCTCGTTCACCCCAGAAACAAAGGGGATGCTCGGGTTTGAGGCGTTAAGGCGCGTTAAAACAGGCACCCTGTTCGTTAATATTGCCCGAGGTGAAATTTCACCTCTCAAGGATTTACAGCGCCTCTTGGATGAAAATATTTTAGGCGGCCTAGGTTTAGATGTTTATGAAGATGAGGATGTTGTGGCGCATGCGCTGCGCTCGCCAAAGAAAGATTTTTCCGGCGAGACGACAGCCATTGTTGTCGACTTAAACAAACGAAACAATGTTCTTTTAACGCCGCACAATGGTTTTAATACCGAAGAAGCGTTGGCGCGAAAAGCACAACAAACCATAGAATCGGTGGTTTCGTTTTTAGCAGAGAAAAGATTTTCTTGCGTTGTGCCTGAAAAAGAAGAGTGAAAATATTTTGGCTTGGGCTGCGTTTCAGGAGCCCAAGCCATGTGTCCACTGAAGGAGAAAAAATGAAAAGAATAAAGGTGTCCGTGACAGGGGCCGCAGGACAGATTGGTTATGCACTCTTGTTTCGCATTGCCGCCGGAGACATGTTTGGCCCTAAAACAGAAATTGAATTAAGTCTAGTGGAACTTCCGGAAGCATTGCCAGCTTTAGCCGGCGTGGTGATGGAGATTGAGGACTGTGCCTTTCCTCTGTTAAAATCTATTAAAATAAGTTCTGTGTTGAACGAGGCCTTTGAGGGCGTTGATTGGGCCTTGTTGGTTGGAAGTATTCCTCGCAAAGCCGGCATGGAGCGAAAAGAATTATTAGCTATTAATGGAAAAATTTTTATTGCGCAAGGGAAAGCACTTGATACATCTGCGAAAAAGACTTGCAAGGTGCTGGTCGTTGGAAACCCGTGCAACACAAACGCTTTTATCGCTAAAAGAGTTTGCAAAAATATCCCGGAAAAGAATTTTTTTGCCATGACCATGCTGGATCAAAATCGCGCAGTTTTTCAATTGGCACAAAAAGCGGGCGTGGGGGTTGAGGCTGTTAAAAATTTAGCGATTTGGGGAAATCATTCGTCTACACAATATCCGGATTTTTATAATGCCATGATTGATGGCGCGCCTTTGTTGACCGCTCTCAAGGATGAGGAGTGGCTGAAAACTGTTTTTATTGAAAAAATCCAAAAACGCGGTGCAGAAATTATTGCCGCGCGCGGAAAGTCGTCTGCAGCATCTGCAGCAGAAGGCATTGTGCAAACCGTTAAGAGATTGACGACGCCGACAGTCAAAGGAGATTTTTTTTCCGTCGCTGTTTCTTCGGACGGCAGCTATGATATCCCGCCAGGGGTCATGTTTAGCTTTCCAACAAGAAGCGACGGCAACTCTTGGAGCATTGTCCCAAATGTTTCTTTGCCTTTATTTGCTAAAGAAAAGATTGCTGTAAGCCTGCAGGAGCTTTTGGAAGAAAAAAAAGAAGTCGATCGGCTTTTGTAAACAAAGGTTTGCCTTGCCGTTAGGCGACGCAACGGATATCGCTGTTACTGATTTTTATTTTTTATAAATAGTTTAATGAGGGTATGATGGATTCGAGCACGCCTGAACATATAAAGGAAGAAAAGATAGAAGATGTTTTAAAACAGATCAAGCAAGAGCTTGACGCGGCGTCGTTGGACACGCCGGCTTCAGGCGGGGACGGGCAAGCAGGGGATAAAGAAAAAAAGGATGCAGAATTAAAGAATTTAAAAAACGTCCTTTTGACAGCTGATTTGCAGGCGGGATCTGTGCCTGTGAAAAAAGATGCTAGCACAGACGAAAAACAAGTTTCATTTAATGAAAACTTTTTGAAATTAGAAAAAATGATAAAAGATCTTAAGGGCCGACAATAAGTTTGTTTTCAGCAAAGAAAGACGTTATACTTAATTTATAGGAGGCGCTATGAAAAAACCTTTTCGTGCTCAATCTACTTTAGAATTTATCATGATCATTATTTTGGTCCTGGCCGGCGTTGTTGTGATGGGGCCATATGTGATACGTTCGATTAACGCCTATTTGCATTCATGGGAAGTGGCATCATCCCAAGCACGCAACAAGCCGGACGATATTGAGAATTATGTGCCTGGTAGCGGTAGTGACCCTGATTGTCCAATGGTCAGTTGCCGCAGCATGGGGAATTACAGCGCTTGTCGGGGCTCGGACGCGACAAGGCGTTGTTGCATATGGATTGATGGGTATGTTTGTTCTGGCACTAATGGTTTTGGCGGTGATTGCTATTTGCCAGCGGCTTCTAATCAGTATCCTTCTTGGGTGTTAGACGAAGACAAAAGTCATTGCGAATGGCGCTCTATTGCTCTTAATAGGAAAATGCCCGACGGCACCCCTGATCCTATGTGTTCCGAAGGATATGATCCGCCTCCTCCAGACCCAGACCCGACTTATTGTGAGAACAAATTTAATTGTTCATCGCACAGTTGCTCACCGGTTGGTCAATTTGCTTGCTGTGGGGGCGCGCCAGATAGAACGTGTTCTAACTCATCAAACCCTGACCCTACTTGTCCCCCGGGAGGAGAAACTAATTTGACTTGCTCTGCTGATTGTTGGTGTGGAAATCATACATGCGACTGGTATGAAACACCGGATAGCTGTCCGGACGATTGCGCATCACAAACCTGTCCTGATGGTTTAAATTGTGCGCTTCAGGAGTATCAAACAAGCTACGGGGCATGCACAGCCTATAAACAATCAGATGGCAGGAGCTGTTGTGTTTGGGTAAAAAAGTATGCATGCTCGGAGGGGGTGTCTCCTGCCTGCAGCAAGGTAACATACAACCGTTGTGTTTTACGGGTCAACGCTGCGACGAATGCCGAACAATGCGCCAAAGCGTCGTGCTCAAGCTGGTATGACAATTCTTCAAGATGTTGTAATCATTGCGCGTGTGAAGCGTCGGCGTCGTCTCCGGGATGTGGAAGCTGGCAATGTAGTTATTAAGGTTGCATACCCTTTTGAGTAAGAAAAATTTTTTGAAAACAGAAGAAATAATAGAAAATCCTTGCGTTCCCCAGAGACCATCTTTATAATAAAATTATTAAATAAAAATTAAGTATATTTAATTTAAAGGAGGAAAAAATGTTGTCAAAGAATTTTTATCTAAGCATGATTTTAATCGTTGGTTTTAGCCTTGCAGGCTGCGACAAGATTTCTTTTTTAGGAGACTATTTTCCATCAATGAAAAAGAAGGCTTCCGTTGATGCTGTGAAGGAAGAGCCCTCCGTACCCCAATCGTCCCAAGAAGCCGCTGCGGGGAAAGATGTCCTGGCCAAGATTGGCAGCTGGACGTTGACCGTGCAAGAATTTAACGAGAAGGTGGCTGCTCTTAAAACAGCCATGGGCGATTTTGACGATAAGGATATTAAAAACAAACAAGCTATTTTGGATGAATTGATCCGTCAGCAGCTGTTGATTAATGATGCAGAGCAAAAAGGACTCGACAAGAACAAGGATGTTGTTAACGCGGTTAATGAATATCGCAAGACCGTTGTGGTGCAGCAGCTCGCCAAGGGCTTGGTAGAAAATATTCAAGCAACCGACAAGGATGTGGAGGATTTTTATAACAACAAGGAAAATGCCGATCTTTTTACTCAACCAGTCGAATGGCATGTCAGAGAGCTTGTTGTTGCGGACGAAGCAAAGGCTAAAGAACTTTTGGTCACGATCTTGCAAGGTGCAGATTTTGCAGAAATCGCACGCACAAATTCCACTAGCGACACCGCTGCAAAGGGTGGCGATACAGGATTTGTTTCTGATTTCGAAGACCCGCAGGTTGGCAATGTTATTTTAACGCTTGAACCAGGCCAGACGAGCAGTGTATTTAAGGGAAAGAAGGGTTTCTATATTGTTAAGCTTGAAGAGCAAAGAGGCGGGGACATGGAAAAACTCGAAGCCATTAAAGCCAAACCCGAAGACTATGCTCAGCTGAAACAATATGTTTTGGGAATGAAGAGACAAAAAGTGATTGCAGACTATATTGAGGGCCTGAAAGGCAAAACAAGCATTGTTATTAACGAAAACTTTTTGAAATAATCGACCCCATATGGCTATTGACCTTAAAAAACTTGATAAAACAAAATTAATGGTCCTTGGCGCAGCTGTTGCTGCAGGCATTGTCGCCGTGGTTTTGACAAATTCTCATATTACCCGCACGATCGAAGAAGGCTCGTCATCAAAGCAAGTTGCTTTTCTTATGGATAAAGTAAAGATGCTAGAGCAGGCGCAACAAGAAGTATTGCAAAAGCAAGCCGCTTATGCAAATCGCGTAGAACAAACACTTCAAAGCTTTGCGCAAGAACAACAAGCCAGGGCCGCTGCCCCGCAGCCCGTTGAAGAAAAACCTGAAATCAAAAGGCAGTCCTTAGCGTTAAAGACCCCGGCGGGCAAGCGCGCAATTACGGTTAAAATTACGACATTATCGGCCGTAGGGGGTCTTTTGAACCCAGGAGATTTTGTTGATGTTTTGGTACATTTGGCCCTTCCGGTGGATTCTGTTGTGGTCACAGAGACGGCTGCCCAACAAACACAAAAAACAACCGTTACCCTTTTCCAAAATATTCAAATTTTGGCTATCGGAGCTAACGTGGAAAACCCGGCTGATTTTGAAGGCCAGCAAAAAACAGCGAGCTTGTCAATTACCTTTGCCGTTGATCCACAGCAAGCCGAGTTGATGACGTTTGCAGAAGCCCATGGCAGTCTGCAGCTTGTTTTGCGAAGCACAGGCGAGCGTTCTGCCTATCGTTTGCCTTCAGCCAACTGGGACACATTTAAAGAATATTTGGAAGCCGCCGA